>Ga0310786_10004044_pt1 | contig 20645 bp, 13 predicted proteins | sample AusTroGonzalo_MG_FD_203881 | JGI IMG/M metagenome (GOLD analysis project Ga0310786, IMG submission 203881) | Bovine rumen microbial communities from tropical cattle in Woodstock, Queensland, Australia - Gonzalo_03 (v2) (version 2) | ecosystem: Host-associated > Mammals > Digestive system >... | reverse complement strand
TACGCACAATCTATCTCGGCGGCGGGACACCTTCGCAGTTGGGTAACAAGGATTTAGAGCGACTATTGCGCGCGTTACCCGTGGAGCAAGCCGAGGAAGTGACGATAGAAGCCAATCCCTCGGACATGACCGAAGCCAAACTCAAAGCATGGCGGGCAATGGGTATCAACCGCCTGAGCATCGGCGTGCAATCGTTTGACGAGGTGCGGTTGGCGTTTCTCAACCGCCGCCACGGCAGCAAGCAGGCAAAGAAAGTGATTCGTCTGGCGCCAGACTTAGGCTACGACAATATCAGCATTGACCTGATGTACGCCCTGCCTAACCAGACGCTCGAGCAATGGCAAGCGGATGTAGAGACGGCATTGGAGTTTGATGTGCAACATATATCCACATATTGCCTGAGTTACGAGCCCGGCACGCCGCTGGACAATTGGAGGCGGAAGGGATTGTTCCGCGAGACGGACGAGGACACAGCGAACGCGATGTACGCGTTCCTGTGCCAACGGCTGAAAGAGGCGGGCTATGAACATTATGAGGTGAGTAACTTCGCAAAGCCCGGGTACGAGAGCCGGCACAACAGCAGTTATTGGAACGAGACGCCTTACTTAGGTCTGGGCGCAGGCGCACACTCCTACGATGGCGTGTCACGGCAATGGAACGTGGCGAACCTGAAAAAGTACATGAGCGAGATCATGAAAGGGAAAGTGCCTTTCAAGCGCGAGAAACTGACGGAAACGGAAAAGTACAACGAGCGCGTGATGCTCGGCTTGCGCACATCAAAAGGCATCACCGCTACCGATGAACTGCTACAAAAAGCGCAGCCCTACCTGGCGACAGGCAAACTGCGGCTCGACAACGGACAACTGATTGCCACACCCGATGGCATCAACATACTGAATACTATCATCACTGATTTAATGAAAGACTGACAATGAATAAGAAAACAAAATTTCTGCTCTGGTTCTGGGGCTTGTTTGCAGCAGGTGTACTGGCTCTATACCTGATCTTTGTAGGCATCGTCAACGGCTGGGTAGGTTACCTGCCGCCGCTGGATGAACTGCAGAACCCGAAGAACACCTACGCCTCGGAGGTTTTCACCGAGGATATGGTCAGTATCGGTCGTTACTATGTCAAGGAGAACCGCGTTGGCGTCAAGTACACCGACCTCAGCCCGTACGTCATTGACGCGCTGATTGCCACTGAGGACGCACGGTTCTACGACCACACGGGCGTGGACTTCAAGGCACTGTTCCGCGCTGTGCTCAAGCTCGGTCGTGCCGGCGGCGGTTCGACGCTCACCCAGCAGTTAGCCAAGCAGATATGGTCGCCGCGGGCGAACAATATCCTCGAGCGTGCCTTGCAGAAACCAATCGAATGGGTGATCGCCACGCAGCTCGAGCGACTGTACTCCAAGGACGAGATTCTGCTCATGTATCTCAACCAGTTTGACTTCCTGTACAATGCTGTGGGTATTCAGTCGGCTTCGTACGTGTATTTCTACACCACTCCGTCCGACCTGAAGATCGAACAGGCTGCGATGCTTGTGGGAATGCTCAAGAACCCCTCGCTCTACAACCCGATCCGTCATCCGCAGCGTGCACTCAGCAGACGTAACACAGTGCTCTCGCAGATGGTGAAGTACGAGAAGATCACCCAACAGGAGTTCGACTCGCTGTCAGCAATGCCTATTGAGGTGAAGTACCACTCTGTAGATCACAAGCAGGGCTTGGCACCGTATTTCCGTGAGTACCTGCGACTTGTGCTGACCGCTAAGGAGCCGAAGGAGAGCAACTACTCCGAGTGGAATCAGTTGCAGTACGAGATCGACCATAAGGAGTGGGAGACGAACCCGTTGTACGGATTCTGCCAGAAGAACACCAAGCCTGACGGCTCGCACTACGACCTCTATCAGGACGGTCTGCGCATCTATACGACGCTCGACTCGCGCATGCAGCAATATGCCGAGCAGGCAGTGAGCGAACACATGCAAGACCTGCAGAAGCGCTTCTTCAATGAGAAGAAAGGTAAGTCCTACGCACCCTTCTCCCGCGATCTGAGCAAGGAGGAGATTGAGGGAATCCTCACGCGCTCGATGAAGCAGACCGACCGTTACCGAGGGCTCAAACGCCAAGGCAAATCCGAGGCGGAGATCCGTGAGATCTTCAACACGCCTGTGCCGATGTCGGTGTTCAGCTATGACGGTTTAATAGACACTGTTATGTCGCCCATGGATTCTATCCGTTGGATCAAGCACTTCCTCCGCTGCGGATTCATGTCGATGGATCCGCACTCCGGTCACGTGAAGGCGTACGTCGGCGGTCCGGACTTCAAGCAGTTCCAATACGATATGGTTACCCTCGGTCGCCGTCAGGTAGGCTCAACGGTTAAGCCTTACCTCTACACCTTGGCGATGGACGAAGGTATGTGGCCGTGCGACAAAACCGTCAACGACAGCGTGACGCTCATCGACGGCAACGGCGTAGCATGGACGCCGCGCGACGAGCACACGAAGAACCAAGGCGATACAGTCACCCTGAGCTGGGGACTGCAGCAGTCGTCGAACTGGATCTCCGCATACCTGATGTCGCTCTATACGCCTAACCAACTCGTCCGTCTGATGCGTTCGTTCGGCATCCAGGGGCAGCTCGATCCTGTGGTGTCTATCTGTCTCGGTCCGTGCGAGGTGAGCGTGAAAGAGATGGTGGATGCTTATACCACCTATCCGAACCACGGTATCCGTATCGATCCGTTGTACGTCTCGCGCATCGAGGACAAACAGGGCAATGTCATCGCTACGTTCCAGCCGCAGCAGCGCGAGATTATCTCCGAGCTGACATCGTACAAGATGATCTACATGCTCCGCAATGTCATGGATCATGGCACAGGCGTGCGCGCGCGTTTTAGATATGGATTAAAGATGCCTGCCGGAGGCAAGACCGGCACGACGCAGAACAACTCCGACGGCTGGTTCGTAGGCTTCACGCCGTCGCTGGTCAGCGGTTGCTGGGTGGGCGGCGAAGACCGTGCTATCCACTTCGATCGGATGTCCGACGGTCAGGGCGCTTCGATGGCGTTGCCTATCTGGGCGCTCTACATGCAGAAGGTTCTTGGCGACGAGTCGCTCCCCTACTCGCCCGACGAGCAGTTCGACGTCCCGCCGACCTTCGATGCCGAAGCCGGATGCAGGTAAAATGATAAAGAATATTACTACAACCAAAACTCAATCAATATGAAACAGATCAATCATTTTAGCCGTTTGGCAGCAATGCTGCTGATGGCATTCATGGCTCTGCCTCTTTGGGCAGAGGAGATTCCGGAAACAGAAACCTCGTATGGTAGTACCCAGAAGGTCGGAATACGCTTCCCCTACCGGTGGTTGAACGGCGCTGTGGAATATTCCATAGTGAGCAACATTAACAGTGTCGCTTATCTCACTCTTGAAGACGGTGAACCGGATGCAGCCGGCAAGCCGACGTACAATCCTATCTTCAACACATTGAAGGAAGGTGAGGCCAAGTTTCAGTTTGTGAAATACGAGTACGACTCGGAGAAGAACCCGACCAAGAAATTGATTTATAACTTTACCCTCACGATCAGCGGTTATGCATCCAGAGCTTGCACCTATACGGCTGACGGCACGCTTGTGGGAAGTGACGAAGTGGACAGTCTGACGATGCATGTAGGCGAGTGGCGCCCGATAATGCTTCAGACCGCAACTCAAGCCGAGATAGTGAACGGCAAGATGAAGGTAACGTGGGCTTTCATGGATAAGGGAGAAACGTCTATATATTACGTTGAGGATGAAACATCAATCAAAAAACAATTGGATGCCATTGAGGCGGTAGCAATCGGTAAAAACTATGTAAACGCTTCCTGTTACGAAGGAGGTACACAATATGCCACCGCAGGGTTCCCGATTCGTATCGTTGCCGGTGAGGCAAAGAACATGACGGTAGATCCGGGCAAAGCCCAAGTGCATGTATTGAAAGGTGTCACTAAAAGAGAAGTTGATGCCGGAGGAGCACTCAGGGTAGATAATGGAAACATCTTCCGCTGCTTGCACGGCTTGGAGATCCAGGAGCCTGAATTGGTGGAAACCGACACGAAAGAAATCAAAAAAGACTTCTACGGACTGATGACCTATCAAACGCAACTGCTGAGCTTCCTCTACGCGGGTACTCTGCACATGACAGGTATCGAATACAAATGGCTGAATGGAGAGTTCACCCGTGTGGAAGAAAAGATTGAGATTACCATCATGCCGGGCAGAGCCTTGATAGGTTACGCCGGATTAGGTGAGCCTTATACCAATTTAACATATGACACGCACATTCTGCCCGGCGGCGGTGAGGTCACCGATGATCTCGGTTTGGCATTCTACTACCGTGACGGCAAGCAGTGGAAGCAGTCGGATGTACAGCTGCACTACGAATATATAGATAATAATGGAGACCAAGCAATCGAGGTTATTGACAACGGCACAAAACTCAAAGGTCTGAAGAGAGCATTCGCCCAAACAATCAGAGTTAGCTGCGCGGCTAAAGAAGGCTGCCATACTGAGAGTTCCGCTACATTGTACAATGTCAGAGTCTTGGCATCCAACGAAGTTGAGTATCGTGACAGCGAAGGCAAAGCGCTGGAAGAACTGGAGATAGGTGAAGGAAAGATGCTGCAGTGCCCGTGGATCTACGTCAAGGGCGAATCGCGCATTCAGTTCCCCTACATGGCTGGCGAAACGGCAACTCATCACATAACATGGTACTGGGAGGAGGTTAACGGAGAGTTCAGGCCGAACTGGCTGAAGGGTCTCGCTGCCGGCGAGGATACGATCAAGATCACCTACGCCTTCAATGCTTCGAAGAGCGCAAAGCTATACACGGCAAAACTGCCCGTACACGTCATTGATCCGATTGTCACTCCTCTACCGGCGAGCACGCAGACATCCATCGATTTCTCGTCAGCAGGTACTTCCGGTACTGTCATTCTCGTCAGCAACTCCGGTGATACCTATAACACCACAACCGGCGAACTTGAACTGGCAACAACGCTTACCGACCTGCAGGTAGAAGAAGCAATGGCTGATGCCGCTCTGGGTGATGATTCGTGGTTAGATAACATGAAGGGAACACTCGCCTTCAAGATAAACGGCAAAGGTGCGATCAAGTTCTTGTACAAGACAGAAGAGGGATACGAACTCAAAGTGCTGATCCAGAATGACAAGAAAGTCTCCTTGCATAACAACGACTACGGATGGAGCACTGTGTATTACGATGTCAAAGAGCCCACGGCAGTCGTTATCTATGTAGTTGACAACAACTCCAGCGCACCGGCACGCTTCACTATGGGTAACAATGCAGATTCGGATGCCAAGGTATTCATCAAGAGTATTGAGATCAACCCGAACGAGACTCCTACAAGCATCTTCACTATCCCGACAGACGGCAAAAGTGTGCAGAAGGTTCTCAATGGCGGTGATATCATGATCATCCGTGGCGGAAAGATCTTCAACGCTCAAGGACAAATCATCAAGTAAGTTTGGCATACACATTTCAAACAGGAGACTTTTGCGAGTCTCCTGTTTTTTGCTTATCTCATACAAAATCACCGAGATGATTTACCACCAATTAACAGTCTTGCTGGTGGATTCGGCAGAGGACTTGTCGTACTTGAGGTCGGCGAGCATCGATGCGTTGACGCCAATGTGGAAGTTATAACTCTTATATGGTCCGAACGGCACAAACGAAGCGGACATGTTCCAGCAATGCAGGTCACGTGTGACGTTGAAGTTCGTATAGGTGAACTTCTTCGCGCGGAAATCATAAGACGTGGTAGCCGATGCCTTCCACCCGTTGCCGAAGTTGATAGAGCCGCTGATGTTAAGGTTATGCGTGAGCTCCATCTTGTAATACATCTTCTCGTAATCGAAAGTCGATCCGCTACGGTACTGAATAGAGTAACTCAAGCTCAAGCTCCACTGTATATCCGTGGGCACGAACGATGTCTGCTTGCCTTTGGCGGATGCGACATTCGTGCTGTCGGCGGCGGGCTTGGGTTTATCTTTGTTGATGCGCTCGGCGAGTTTCTTGAACGTCTGGTTGTTGAAGGTATAACTGAAGGTCGTGCCTGTACCGTTCCAATGCGGGAAGCGTCCGTTATGCCAATACTGTTTGTTCGTTCGCACGGGCTGTCCGAGGGCGTTCAGCTCGTACATATACGGGTCGAGCTGCGTGGTGAGGTTGATGGTGTAGTTGATCTTCGGCAGTTTGATACGCAGGTCGATCTGGAAGTTCTGCCAGTTCATCGAGTCTGCGATAAAGTTATAACCACCCGAGATCGACAAGTTATCAATCAGCGAAATGACCTTATAAGGCTTCTGACCTGTTGTATCATTGTCATCGCGCACCTTGACCTCAAGGTTGTTCGCCAGCGAGAATCGTATAGCGCCCTCCGCCCCGTTTGGCGCATTGCCCTGCGGGAAGCGGGAGTACGTGTGTGTGACATGCTGCGGGTTGCCATTAGCATCCAGCGTCGGGATGAACGTACTGTTGCCCAGTGAGTCCGTGACCACCGTGCCGACGGGCTGGTCGTACTTGCCGTAATATCCCCACCACGGCGTACCGAAGTCGGGGTGGTAGTTGAAACTGATACTCGGCGTCAGCACATGGCGGAAACGGTCGATCTTGTCACCAAACCACTTGCGGTACGGTGTATAGAATCCGTAGAGTTTGGTAGAGAGGGTGACGGATGCATTGAAGTCGAACACGTTGAAGAACCCTTGCGTCGTATCGCGCTGCAGGCGGTTCTCTTGCATGTTCCAGCCCTGGTCAACACGCTGGAAGTACATCCTGTCTGTCATGCTCAGTGAGGGTGATACAGTCAGGTACTTGAACAGGGTGAAGTCCGCGCTGATAGGCAGGGTGTGGGTAATCTTGTTCTGCCAGTCTTTCGCCAAGTTGGACTGGAGGAAGTAACTCTCCTTGCAGGTTATGCTGTTGGTGAACGCGCCGGAATATTGGATAGCTATCTTCTCATACCACTTCTCGCTGCCGATGGCTTTCTTGCGTTTGAAGGGATAGATGCGGCTCATGTTGATGTTCAGGCTTGGGGCCGTGACGGACAAGGTGGAGTCCTTCGTACGCTGCGTGACGGAGGCGTTGACGCTGATGCTCACCGGACTGTTGGGGAAGCGCTGCGTGTAGTTGATAGATGACGAGGTCGTGTTCTGCGAGTTAATCTCCGGGCGGTAGTAGTTGTTGATACTGTTCTGATTATAACCGGAGGTGGCGAAGTTCACGCTCGCCGAGAAGTTACAGTACGGGTTAGCCTTCGCATCCTGCGTGTGCGTCCAGCGGATATTGAAACTGTTGGACTTGGAATAATTCGGCAGCTCTTTCTCGCCGCGCACATCACTACGGTATTCGATGTTGATATTACCGTTGAACTTATAGCGCTTGATATACCGCGACTTGGCATATACCGCCCACGTGCCCTTGGTATAGATATCGCCGGTAAGCTCCAGATCCATATAGTCGTTGATTGCCCAATAGTACCCTATCCCCTTGAAGAACAGTCCGCGTTCGTACTCGTCGCCGAAGGTTGGCATAATCAGACCGGAGGAATAAGTCTTGTTGAACGGGAAGAACCCAAACGGTATAGCCAGCGGCAACGGCACGTCGCCCACAACGAGGTACGCAGGACCGGTGGCTATATACTCCCCAGGCTTGACTTTCGCCTTGGTCATCTTCAGGTAGAAGTGCGGGTGGTCATGATCGTCGCACGTGGTGTACTTGCCGCCCGCCATCATCATCTCGTCGCCCCCGACCTTTTTCGTCTTGTCGGCTATCACGTAACCCTCGCCCTGCTGGGTGACGACATTACGGATGAATCCTTTCTGCGTCTTGATGTTATACGTTATCTCGCCGGACTCGTAACTGTCATTACCATCCTTGAACACAGGCTTGCCTTTCCACTCGTCGCTGACTGTATCGTACACACCCACGGCATAGATCGTCGAACTGTCCGACTTCACGCGGATAAATTCGGCGTCGAGCTCCATCGTCTTGTAATGCACCACACCATTACCATGCAGGAAAGCCGTACCGTCGCCAAGCATGACTACGGAGTCCTCCGATGAGTAACTCACGGGCGCATCCAACTGCGCTTGTGCAAGCACACAAACGCAGAGGAACAAATATGTCAATACAGACCGTATCTTCACATTTTTCCAAATTACCCTACAAAGATAATCATTCTTTCCCATTTTTGCAAATTTAATACGACAAAATCCTTGCCATAAATGCAGGATTTGCGAATATTGTACGATTTAGTTGCGATTTATTTGCATTTTTCAATATTTTTTTGTATCTTTGTGTGCGTTTTATGCGCTACAACGATTTTGTTGACACGATTTGATAACAACGACAACATTATGACCATAAGTGAACGTATTTCAGGCTTATTGAGCCAAGTAGAAAGTATGAGTGCCGCCAACGCCGAAGAACTGGAAGCGTTGCGTCTCAAGTATCTAAGCAAGAAAGGCGAGATAGCCTCGCTGTTCTCCGAGTTCCGCGACGTACCGAACGAGCAAAAGAAAGAACTCGGCGCACAACTCAACGCCCTCAAGGACAAAGCAGCCGAACGAATGGCGCAACTCAAGGAGCAGTTTGAGCAAGCCGCCGCCGTACAGGAGCGCCCCGACCTGACGCGTACGCCCGATCCTATCGCTCTTGGCACACGTCACCCGCTCTCACTCGTGCGCGAGGAGATTATTGACATCTTTGCACGTATAGGTTTCGTTGTGGCTGACGGTCCCGAAGTCGAGGACGACCAACACGTATTCGGAATGCTGAACTTCGCTCCCGAACACCCGGCACGCGATATGCAAGACACGTTCTTCATCGAGAAAGAGCAAGGCGTACAGAAGCCGACAGATATCCTTTTGCGCACGCATACCTCCAGCGTACAAACCCGCGTCATGACCCAGCAGAAACCGCCCATCCGCGTACTCTGCCCGGGACGCGTGTATCGCAACGAAGCCATCAGCGCACGTGCACACTGCTTCTTCCACCAGATAGAAGGTCTGTACATCGACAAGAACGTCAGCTTTGCTGACCTGAGAGAGGTGCTGCTGTATCTGGCCAAAGAACTGTTTGGTCCGGAGACGAAGATCCGTCTGCGTCCGTCGTACTTCCCGTTCACGGAGCCCAGTGCCGAGATGGATATCTCGTGTAACATCTGCGGCGGTAAGGGTTGCGGTTTCTGCAAAGGCACTGGCTGGGTGGAGATTCTCGGCTGCGGAATGGTCGATCCCAACGTGCTCGATAGTTGCGGCATTGACAGCAAGGTCTATAGCGGTTACGCCTTCGGTCTTGGTGTTGAGCGCATCACGAACCTCAAGTACCGCGTCAAAGACCTGCGTCTGTTCTCAGAAAACGACGTTCGTTTCCTCCGTCAGTTCGAGTCGTGCTAAATAACATGCTGCTATGATAGTAACGAGCCTGCTTCAACTGATTGGCAACACACCTCTGCTTGAGGTGCGTGAGGGGAACGCGCGGCTGTTACTCAAGCTGGAGCGTCAGAACCCCGGCGGGAGTGTCAAAGACCGTACAGCCCTTGCGATGATTGAAGATGCCGAACGTAGCGGCAAACTGCATGCAGGTTCAACGATCATCGAGCCTACCAGCGGTAACACCGGCGTAGGCTTAGCGTGGATCGGACGGCTGAAAGGTTACCGTGTTATCCTCACGATGCCCGAAACGATGTCCGTCGAGCGGCGTAACCTGCTCAGCGCCTACGGCGCAGAACTCGTTCTCACACCCGGTGCAGAAGGCATGAAAGGAGCTATCGCACGTGCCGAACAATTGCAGCGCGAAACACCAGACAGCATTATCCTCGGGCAGTTCACCAACCCCGCTAACCCTGCTGTGCATTACGCCACAACAGGACCGGAGATCTGGACGGACACCAACGGAGCTGTCGATGTCTTCATCGCCGGCGCAGGTACAGGCGGCACAGTCAGCGGCGTCGGGCAACTGCTCAAAGAACGCAAACCCGCAGTAGAGATCATTGCAGTAGAACCAGCCTCATCGCCCGTACTATCCGGTGGCAAACCCGGAGCACACAAGCTGCAAGGCATTGGCGCAGGGTTCATTCCCGACACCTATCGTCCGCAGTTCATTGACCGCGTACTAACCGTCACCGATGATGAGGCGCTATCCGCCACACGCCGCTTGGCAAGTGACTACGGCTTGCTCGTCGGCATATCTTCCGGTGCTGCCTTCGCTGCCGCTTGCCGCATAGCACGTCTTCCCGAGTACGCAAACAAAACCATCGTAGCCCTTCTGCCCGACACAGGCGAGAGATACTTAAGCGTCTTATGATACAGGTTCCCACCATAGCACAACTCAAGCAACTGATAGCCCATCTGCAATCGGTTGTCTTCCCCGACTACTTCCCCGCAGTCGAAGCGCCACAATCGCTCTCGCTGCCCGAAGAATTCTGGGCACGTGTACCTGCTATTGCCAAACTGATTCATTCCGACGTGGATGCCGTCCTACATAACGACCCCGCCGTTTCTGACCGAGGCGAGGTGATCCTGTGCTATCCGCTGACCTACGTGATGATTCATTATCGCGCAGCACATGTGCTGCATCAGTTAGGCGTGCCACGCATCCCACGAATGCTCACCGAACTGGCACACAGCCGAACGGGCATCGACATCCACCCTGCCGCACAGATCGGCGATCATTTCTGCATTGACCACGGCACAGGTGTTGTTATCGGCGAAACGGCAATCATCGGCAGTCATGTTGTGCTCTATCAGGGCGTTACACTCGGTGCAAAAAACTTCGAGTACAATACTGAAGGACGACCGATAGATATACCTCGTCATCCTATCCTGGAAGACAACGTCACTGTCTACTCCAACACCTCGATCCTCGGACGCGTGCGCATTGGTCATGATACCATCATCGGCGGTAACGTCTGGCTCACCTGCGATGTGCCCGCCAACTCAATGGTGCTGCAAAGCACACCGGAAATAAAACTGATAAACAGAAAGTGATATGAAATATTTTCTTGCTATAATAGGCGGAGGTCCCGCAGGCTACACAGCTGCCGAACTGGCATCAAAAGCCGGGAAGGATGTGATCCTGTTTGAGCAGAACGCATTGGGCGGCACGTGTCTGAATGTGGGTTGTATCCCTACGAAGTCGCTGCTGTACGGCGCGAAGCAATATTATAACGCTACGCACGCACAGAAGTACGGTGTGACGGCGGAGAATGTCAGCTTTGACTTTGCCGCCATGCAGAAGCGCAAGACGATCGTTGTGCGCAAACTCGTAGCCGGCATCAAGCAACGCCTGAACAATGAGCACTGCACGCTCGTCAGCGGGTTTGCGAAAGTGATCAGTTGCCAGCCATCAGCAGTCAGCATCGAGTGCAATGGCGAGACATATGAAGCCGAAAACTTGCTCATCTGCACCGGCTCGATGAACTTCGTGCCGCCTATCCCAGGCATTCAAGATAATCCCGCTGTCTGGGACTCTACAGCCGCACTTGCTGCGACAGAGCTGCCCAAGTCCGTCATTATCGTTGGCGGCGGTGTCATCGGTCTGGAGTTTGCGACCCTCTACCACGAGCTCGGGATTCCCGTCACAATCATCGAGGCGCTGCCGCGTATCCTCGCCAACCTTGACGAGAGCATAAGCGAATATATCACAGCCGCTTACACCAAACGCGGTATAAAGATCCTCACCTCGACGAAGGTCACTGCGTTCGAGGGCAACAAAGTCATTCTGGACAACAACGAAACGCTCGAAGCCGACAAGATCCTCGTCAGCGTTGGCCGTCGCGCTAACCTGCAAGGCCTGGAAGCCCTCACCGAGCTTGAGTTCAACCGCGGCGCGATTGTCGTGGACGACTTCTGCCGTACAAACCTCAAGAACGTCTATGCTGCCGGCGATGTGACAGGCAAGATCATGCTTGCGCATGTCGCAGCGCGCCAAGCCGAGGTTGCTGTCGGTAGAATGCTCAAGCAGATTCCCGTTCAGCGTATCGCATACAACGCTATCCCCTCGGTCGTATATACCAACCCCGAGATAGCCACCGTCGGCATCAGCGAGACTGCCCTTGAAGGCTGCGAAGCACGCACGCTGCCGATGACGTTCTCCGGACGGTTCATGGCAGAGAACGAAGGTGAGACAGGTCTGTGCAAACTCGTGGTGAACACCAAATCCCAAGCCGTGATGGGCGTACACATGGTGGGTAACCCCTGCTCGGAGTTCATCGCAGCGGCATCGTTTGCCGTACGGATGGGTTACACAGTCCCCGAGTTCCGGCAGGTTGTATTCCCCCACCCGACGGTTAGCGAGATATTAAAAGAAATTTTGTAATCATGACTATACAGCAACAAATCCGCCAACTGGCGAAAGAGAAGAACGCCGTGATCATGGCGCATTACTACCAGCGCCCGGAAGTTCAGGAGTGCGCCGACTTCATCGGTGACAGCCTTGCGCTCGCACAACAAGCCGCCAAGACCGACGCGGACATCATTGTTCTGTGCGGTGTGCATTTTATGGCTGAGACCGCCAAGATCCTCTGTCCCAGCAAGAAAGTGCTCATCCCCGACATGAATGCCGGCTGTTCGCTTGCCGACAGCTGCAAAGCCGAAGACCTCAAGGCGTGGAAGCAGGCGCACCCCGGGCACACGGTTATCTCGTACGTCAACACCTCGGCAGATGTCAAAGCCCTCACGGACATCGTTGTGACCTCGTCCAACGCACTGAAGATCGTTCAGTCTATCCCTGCCGACCAGCCTATACTGTTCGGGCCGGATCACAACCTCGGCAACTATATCAGCCAGATGACAGGCCGTAAGATGGAGATCTGGGACGGCGCCTGCCACGTACATTCACGCTTCAGCGTCGAGGCCTTGTTGGCACTCAAGCGCGAGCACCCCGACGCCCCTGTTCTGGCGCACCCTGAGTGCAAACAGGCTGTCCTCACCCTCGCCGATGTTATCGGTTCGACGCAAGCCTTGCTCGGCTACGTCAAGGCGCACCCCGACACACCGAGGTTCATCATTGCTACCGAGACCGGCGTGCTCCACGAGATGCAGAAAGCCTGCCCCGAAGCATTGTTCCTGCCCGTGCCTCCGGAAGTGACGGAAGGCGAACAGCTCACGCACGTCGGCTGCCTATGCAATGAGTGCGAGTATATGCGCATGGTCACCCTCGACAAACTTCATAACTGCCTACTCAACGAATCCCCCGAGATCTTCGTTGACGAAACCATAGCAAAGCAAGCAATTATCCCTATACAACGAATGCTGGAGCTTTCTTAAATTGTAAATCGTAAATGCCCCAATTGTAAATGCAGAATCATTACTTCACTTACCTTAGCAACATCGCATCGCGTCAATGGCGCGACCTCGCACTCTCGGATTACAACGAGCCTCAACAATACACCTTCGGCGAGATGGCAGCCACCATCCTTCGCTTGCACCAATTATTCAAACTGTTAGGCATCAAACAGGGCGACAAGATCGCTCTCTGCGGTCGCAACTGCGCGAATTGGGCAGTCGCTTATCTGGCAATCATGTCCTACAAAGCCGTGGTTGTCAGTATCCTGCAAGACTTCAAAGCCGAGGATATCGACCACCTGTTGAAGCACTCAGACTCGCGCCTGCTGTTTGTCGGGCCGTATGTCTGGAAAGAACTGCAAGCGCAGCCGCTCACCGATCTGGAGGCTGTCATCAGCTTGTATGACTGGGGCTGTCTGCGTGCCAAGAACGAAGAGCAAGTACCTGATGCCGACCAACTCGAATCAGCGTTCCGCAAGGTCTATCCGCGCGGCGTGACAGCTGACGACTTCCGCTTTGAATTGGATCCCGACGCACTGTGTCTGATCAACTATACCTCCGGCTCCACCGGCTCGCCGAAAGGCGTGATGCTCAACGGACGCTCGCTGAGTAACAATGTCGAGACAGGCATGTCGATGCTACCCGTTGATCCGGGACAACGACTCGTCTCGATGCTGCCGCTGGCACATATGTTCGGGCAGGTCTGCGAGTTCCTGTACCCGCTCTGCTCCGGCACACATATCTACTTCCTCACCAAGAGCCCCACGCCGTCAATCTTGCTCAAAGCCATGCAAGACGTCAAGCCGTACATCGTGGTTACGGTGCCCTTGGTCATTGAGAAGATCTACAAGAAGAACATCAACCCGCTGCTCTCGCGCAAGGTTGTCAAGTTCCTATGGCGTACCCCCGGCGTCGGCCCGATTATCCGTCGCAAGGTACGCAAAGCCCTCACCCAAGGTTTTGGCGGCGAGCTGCGGTACTTCATCTGTGGCGGCGCGGCTATCAGCCCCGATGTCGAGGCGTGCATGAAGGACATCAAGTTCCCTATATCAGTAGGTTATGGCATGACTGAGTGCGGTCCGCTCATCGGCGGCAACCCGCCTAAGTACTTCGTCGCTCACTCGGGCGGCGTTCCTGTGCCGAACATGGAAGTGATGATCGACCAGCCGAATCAGTTTGGCGTAGGCGAGATCCTCGTGCGTGGCGAGAACGTCATGATGGGTTACTACAAGAACGAGGAAGCGACCATCGCCGCGTTCACTGACGACGGCTGGATGCGAACAGGCGACCTCGGCTGCTTGGACAAACACAAGAACATCTTCATCAAAGGCCGTAACAAGACAATGATCCTCGGCGCGTCGGGACAGAACATCTACCCCGAGGAGATCGAAGACAAGCTCAATAACCTCGAAGGCGTCGGCGAGTCGATCATCGTCGAGCGCGAGGGTCGTCTGGTCGGTCTGGTCTTCCCCGATGAGCAAGTCTCCCGCGGCATGAGCATCGAAGCGCTGCGCGAACTGATGAAGCAGAACGTAGCCAAACTCAACAAACTCATTCCGGGCTATTCGCAAGTATCGGATATAGAACTCAAAGAAGAACCCTTCGAGAAAACCCCGAAGAAGTCCATCAAACGCTTTATGTACAAATAAGGGTGGATAGTTCTCCCCGACGCATCTCGCGCCGGAGGTTACAACGAATCCAGATAGGATTCCAGAATAATGCAGGCTGCGAGTTTATCGACCTGCATTTTGTTTTGGCGGTCTTTCTTCTTCATGCCGCCGGCGATCATCGCCTGATGAGCGAGCACGCTGGTGAAGCGCTCGTCGTACTCCACGATCGGGATATTGGGCAGTTTGGCGCGAATCTGCTGCTCCATAGCGCGGATGGCGGGCACTGTCTCGCTGTCCTGCCCGTTCATCTGCCGCGGGTAGCCGATGACGATCGTGTCCACCTGCTCGCGGGCGGTATAATCGGTCAGCCACGTCAGCAGTTGGCTGGTCTCCACCGTAAGCAACGGATTAGCCGTTATGCGGAGTATGTCCGTAACGGCTAATCCTGTGCGTCGCTTACCGTAGTCTATTGCAAGTATCCTGCCCATCTGCGGAAGCAATAGGGTTTAATAGTTCTTTATCTCTTCGTTAAGCTTATTATACTCATCCTCCATACCCAAGCGATAGTAGCACTGTCTAAGAGGAATTGCATATTGAGAATTTCCCGGAGCCAACTCGTGAGCCTTCTCAAAGTACGGCAAAGCTAATTTGCGAACCTCGTCACTCTGTTTCTTAACCGCCATATACTCTTTTTGAGTAAGATTGTCGGTGCCGATAATCATTACTTCTGCTTTATCTGAATAGGTATATGCATAACTAAGATAGTAGTCCGGATTAGTCGGTTCTATTGCAATTGCTTTGTCAAAATATTCAAAGGCCTCCTCAAAGCGGAGGAGCGTACCCAACAAAGTAGCTTTTACATAATAGTACTGGGCTTGTGAAGGATCGCTTGCTATTGCCTTATCAAGGCACGCCATTGCGCCTATTGTATCTCGCGAATGTATAAGATCGTTGATCATATTCTGCATAAACCATGCTTCTTGAGGGAAAAGTTCCACAGCTTCTGACAATTTAGCTTTTGCAGTCACCGTATCGCCCATTAGTTTATACAGGTCATAATAGTACTGATATGCCATTGATGTATAGGACGGATTAACTTCCAGACGCTTTGCTATTGCCAACGCTTCATCATAAGCCTTTGCACGATAATAATACATCATCGCCCATGACAAATATTGATAATATGTCGTGTCTTTTTCAAGTTTCGCCTGCATTTTCGGATCCTGCATCATTTCAAGATCTGGGATATCGCAATGCATCTTGCAGGCATTGGCTATACCATACACATCATCCTGGCTATCAAGATATTGTGCATATGCAATTAGGTCTTGTCTCTGATAGAATTCCAACAGATTCTCACTAATTTTTTTGCGAGTTCTGAGGTCATACTTCGGGTTACCTTTCTTGTCGTACGTCGGAATCATTGCCAGCGAGTCAGCCACGAGCCAGTAGTTGATACTCTCGACCACAGCTGCGCCCTTAGTGGCATTATCAACAGGCTGTCCCATCTGTCCCATATACCAAATGTTTTTACTCTGCTCATAACCAATTTGACCGGCCACGAACCATGTCTCTGTTAGGTCTTTCGTTTCCTCGTTCTCCAGAGCACCCTTGATAGCAGCACGTGCGCCATCGAAATCAGGTGTCTCTTGCAGTGCGAGGTTCTTAGCTGTGCGAACAGCGGCTTTCTGTGCAAAGCAGCTTGCGCTTATCAGCATCAACGCTGCCAGAAAAAGTGATTTCTTCATTGTTGTATGGTTTTATTCGTTTGTATTCTCTGTTTCAGGCTCTCGGCTCTCGGCTTCCGGCTCTTGGCTCTCTACAGGAGTCTCGTCCTCTTCTTCTTTCGGCACTACGCATCCGAACATCAGTACGTCGTTGCGTTTTTGCAGTTCGATGAGTTTGACGCCTTGTGTAGCACGACCTTGTACGCGGATGCTGTCCATCGCCATGCGGATAGCTGTGCCGCTCTTCGTGATGAGCATCAGATCCTCGTCATCGGTTACGGCGTGCAAGCCTACCAGCGAACCGGTCTTGTCGGTCAACGCGATGGTCTTCACGCCCTTACCGCCACGATTCGTGATGCGGTATATAGGCTCGCCGTTTTCGTCATCGAGGGCGGTACGCTTACCGAAGCCCTTCTCCGAAATAACGAGAACTGTCTGCTCACTATTACCTTCTACACAAATCATGCCAATCGCGTGATCTTGGCCGTCTTCGTCTAATTTTATTGCTCGTACACCCGTTGCCGTACGTCCCATAGCACGTACCGTGTTCTCCGGGAAGCGAACGAGTTTGCCGTTCGACGAAGCGATCAACATCTGGCTCTCGCCGTCCGTCAGCGCTACACTGATCAGGCTGTCGCCGTCACGCAGACCGAGCGCGATGATTCCGTTCGCACGCGGACGGCTGTAGTCCTCGAGCGTGGTTTTCTTCATCAGTCCGTTGCGGGTCGCGAAGATCAGATAGTGGTTCTTCACGTACTCCGGATCGTTCAGTCCCTTGACGTTGATGAACGCGCAGACCTTCTCGTCCTTCTGCAGGTTTATCACGTTCTGCATAGCGCGGCCTTTCGACTGACGGTTGCCTTCCGGCAGGTCATAGACCTTGATCCAGTACAGACGACCAAACGTCGTGAAGAATAGCATCGTCGAGTGCATCGATGCCGTGTGTACGTACTCTATGAAGTCCTCGTCACGCGTATTGCTTGCCTTCGAACCTATACCGCCTCTACCCTGCTGACGGAAGTCTGCCAGCGGCGTGCGTTTGATATAGCCCAGGTGCGAGATCGTGATGACCATATCGTCGTCGGCATACATATCCTCGGGGTTGAACTCCGTAGCCATCTTCACGATGCGCGTACGGCGCTCGTCGGCGTATTTGTCTTTGAGTTCTTGCAGTTCGCTGGCGATGAGCTCGTAGCGCAGACTCTCGTTGGCGAGCAGGTCGTTCAAGTGCGCAATCTCTTTCTCTATCTCGGCGTACTCGGCTTTGAGTTCGTCGATACGCAAGCCTGTGAGTGAAGCCAGACGCATCTCCACGATAGCCTTGCTCTGCGGAGCATCGAGCCCGAAGCGCTGCTCGAGGTTCGTCTGGGCGTCTGCCGGCGTGCGGCTGGCGCGGATGATACGTACCACCTCGTCGATGTTATCCACGGCGATGATCAAGCCCTCCAAGATATGCGCACGTTCCTCGGCTTTCTTCAGAAGGAAGCGGGTACGGCGTGTAACGACGTCCATCCGGTGCTCGATGAAGTTACGCACCAGGTCTTTCAAGTTCAGCAGCATCGGGCGACCTTTCACCAGCGCGATGTTGTTCACAGCAAACGAACTCTGCAGGGCGGTGAACTTGTACAGCTTGTTTAGCACCACCTGCGCGTTCGCGTCACGCTTGATGTCGATCACGATACGTATATCGCGCTTCGACTGATCGCTGATGTCCGTGATGCCTTCGATACGTTTGTCGTCAACCAGCGCGGCGATGTTCGACACCAAATCGGCTTTCACTACGCCGTACGGCAGCTCGGTGATGATGATATGCTCGCGGCCGTTGTTGTCGGTCTCGATGTCGGCATTCGAACGGATGATGATTCGTCCCCGACCCGTCTCAAACGCGTCACGTACGCCCTGATAGCCGTATATTGTACCGCCTGTCGGGAAGTCCGGAGCTTTGATGTACTCCATCAGTCCCTCTACGGTTATCTCTTCGGTCTCGGGGTTGGCTATACGCGCCTCGATGTTCCGGATATATGCCAGGCAGCCGTCCACTACCTCGCCCAGATTATGCGTCGGCATGTTCGTAGCCATGCCCACGGCAATACCGCTTGCGCCGTTCACCAGCAGGTTCGGGAAGCGTGTCGGCAGTACGGTCGGCTCGCGACGGCTGTCGTCGTAGTTCAGCTGCATATCAACGGTATCCTTGTCGATATCGTTGAGCATCTCTTCTGCAAGCTTCTCCAACCGCGCCTCGGTGTAACGCATGGCAGCGGGGCTGTCTCCGTCCACGCTACCGAAGTTTCCTTGACCATACACCAGCGGATAACGCATTGCCCACGGTTGCGCCATGCGCACTAACGTGCCGTAGATACTGCTGTCACCGTGCGGGTGGTACTTACCCATTACCTCACCGACGATAGCTGCACTTTTCTTCGTCGGCTTGTCGCTCGTGTTGCCCATGTCCCACATCGCGTACAGAACGCGGCGGTGTACGGGCTTGAAGCCGTCGCGCACATCAGGCAGCGCACGGCTCACAATCACACTCATTGAATAATCAATGTAGGAGCTTCGCATCTCCTCATCAATCTTCACAGGAATAATTCTGTCTTCTGTAATCATTGTATTATGTTGTATTATATTTTTATCGTCTTCTACTAGTCCCCTAGGCTCCTAGAACTTCTAGAACTTCCAGAACCTCCAGAAAAACCACACAAAGATACAACTTTTTTTTGACATTTGCAAATATTTTCGTCATTTTTTTGCGTTTTAACGCATTTTTATTTAAAATAATGTACCTGTCGATAGCAAACTCCCATGCGCTTACAAAGCAAATAAGGCGTGAATATTCGCATTCACACCTTATCTGCTCTTTGCGCGTGCGCTCGCACGCAGGTACTACTAACTACAAGAACCGCAGCCGGTATCGCAGTCGTTGCAGTCACCTTTGCAGCGACCGCACTTACCGCGCTGATGCAAGGCTTTCAGCTCGCCCGGCGTCACATCGCGCACGTCGATAACCTTCCCTACAAAGTGCAGCGTCTCGCCTGCCAAGGGGTGGTTCAGGTCGATGGTCACCTTGTCGTCGGTTATCTCTATGACCTGCGCGTTGATGATCTGCCCGTCGGTGGTGGTCATCGGCACGATCGCGCCTTCATACACGCGCTCTGCGTCGAACTCATCATCGCCGTTGTAGAACAACGTCTTGTCCAACTCGCGCACGCCATCCTCGTCATAGTCGCCGTAAGCCTGATCGGGCGTTATCACGAAGTCAAACGCCTCGTCCACATCCTTACCCGCCATCGCTTGTTCGAATGCCGGCAGCATCATTCCCTCGCCGTGGCAATAGATCAGCGGCTGCTCCAACGTCGCACGCTCGGATACTTCTTCTTTTCCGCTCTCATCTACAAGGAACATCTCATAGATCAGCGTCGCTACTTTCTGATTCTCAATCTTCATATTCAAATTATTGTCTTTAATAGTCTTTAATTGTTGACCTAAAAAAGATCAACTCTGTTGTTGATTGTTGTTGGTCGTTGTCGACTAAAAAATATCATTGTCGACCAAACCCGCTGCAAATTTACACATTTTTTTTGACATTTGCAAATTTTCCCGCCAATTATTTGCATTATTCAATATTTTTTGTTGTAGTTAGTAACACGCGATTCAACTCTCCATGCAACAACAGACAACCTTACACCGTCCAAGGTCAAGAGGTGAAGTAAGGGGAAATTCACACGGACGAATGAGAGGTATCAGCGGCAAGAGTCGCTGATACTTGTTTATCGACCATATATGGGCGATCAAATATCCCCCCACATTCTACCAATCAAGCATCGGTTTTTTAACAAGCATGATCCAACACAGAACCGGGTGATTACCGTGTGATTACTGTGTAGTTACCGCCTGATTTCTGGGAGATCGTGCTAATATCGCGCCAAGATAACAGCAAGAGTATCAGCC
>Ga0310786_10004042_pt1 | contig 20666 bp, 14 predicted proteins | sample AusTroGonzalo_MG_FD_203881 | JGI IMG/M metagenome (GOLD analysis project Ga0310786, IMG submission 203881) | Bovine rumen microbial communities from tropical cattle in Woodstock, Queensland, Australia - Gonzalo_03 (v2) (version 2) | ecosystem: Host-associated > Mammals > Digestive system >... | reverse complement strand
CGCGGGGGTGCCGTCCCCCGCCGGCGTTTTTATAAATTTTCTTTTCCAAAATTTTTTTTTTTTTCTACCCCCCCGGGGGGGGGGGGGGGGCCCCCCCCCCCCCCCCCCCCGAAGAGGTGCGCCTAGCGCACCCGGGGTGCGGGGCGTGGCGCGGCGGATGCCGCGCCGGAGAGCTCTGCATTTAAACGCCCCACACGAACCGATACGTGGGCTACGCTGACGCGTACGCGGGCGACCGACAGAAAAACCGCCGCGGCAAAACGGATGTAAACGGATGGAAACGGATGGAAACGGAGAATGTGTTGTTGGTGCCCGCGCATCCGCCTTAAACCTTTTCGTGTGTTTCGTGTATTTCGTGGTTTCATCAAAAAAAAGGCGGTCATTCGCGGATCGGCGGCTCGCGTGCCGTTGCCCATAAGATGGTTTGCGAGCAATTCGATCGCTCCTGCCGCGGGAGCTTGAGGGCGGCGCAAGCCCTCAAAAAGAAAACGCGGTCCGACCGCGCCATATTCGGGGAGGCGGCAGCTTTCACCGCGAATTGATATGCGGTCAAACTTTCCTATCGCGCGATGCTCCCGAAGCTTCGGAATATAAAACTCAGCGGATATTTGCGGTTGCAAATCGTGCGCCGCGGATTATATTTGATGCAGTGTTTTTTACCGGCGAACAGAAAAGGAAGGTGGTATCGACAATGGAATTCAACTCCGGAAAAGTCTACTGGCAGGCGCATCGCGGCGGCGGCGGTCACGAGGCGCCCGACAACACTTTGTACGCGATGCAATACGGTTGGAGCCTCGGCGGAATACCCGAGGCGGATATCCGCGTCACTTGCGATCACGAGGTGATCTGTCTGCACGACAACACTCTGGCGCGGACGACCGACGCGCCGCCGGAGATCGCCGATCTGCCGGTGGGAACGCTGCCGCTGTCTGAGGTGAAAAAGTACGATGCGGGGAGGAAATTCCGTGCCGACTGCGCGGGGCAGCGCGTGCCGACGGTGCGCGAGGTCTTCGAAGTGATGCGGCGCGACCCGGAAAAGCTGCTCTACGCCGACATCAAGAATTACGACGAAAAGCTGTTTCCCGTATTGCTGGATGGATTTCTGTCGCTTGCCCGGGAGTACGATGTGGCATCGCGGATCATCGTCGCGGGGCGCGACTACGCCTTGAACTGCCGCTTCAAGGAGCTGTGCCCGGAGCTCAAGACGATGCAGTGGATCGGTCGGACGCCGCCGGAGCGGATGCAGACCTTCCGCGAGCTCGCCGCCAGAAAATTCTTCGGACTGGATCTGGTGCAGCTGCATCTGTACGCCGTGGATAACGCTCCCGGAGGCTGGATGTACGACTTATCCACCGATGAACTGCGCGAAGCCTTTGCCGCATTGGGGACCCGCCTCGAGGTGTTTCCCTTCGGCGCTTTCACTGCGGAAGCGGTAAAAACGTTGCTCGATATCGGCATTCGCCAGTTCGCCACCGACGAGCCGATGCGTTTCAGCCGGACGCTCGAAGCCCTGCTTTAGAGCATATACGCTATTCCAGCGGCAGCGTCATCGCAGGAGCGGTGCCGCCGTCGTATATTTCGGCAGTGACCGCGTCCGGGGTGACGCGCATCACGGCGTAGCCGGTGGCGCTGGAGGGCTTGCCGTCGGCGATACAGCGCCACGTCCGGTGGTCGAGGTAATTTTCGTCCGGGAATATTTCGCGGGGTCTGCCCTCCAGATACGGGAACATCAGCTTCGCGTAATCGGCGTAATTACCGGTCGTGAGCTGCAGCGGCTCCCGGCGCCAGTGGGTGGACATACTGCTCAACACCAGCTGATTGATCACTCCGCGCGGATGGCGGTAGCGGATCAGGTGGTTGTAGTGGGTGTGCCCGGAAAGAATTATGGCATGACGGGGCGCCAGCATCTCCGCGACGGCGCCGCAGTCGGGAATGACCCAATCCGCCCACTTTTTCGCCGGTTCGCAGGGAAAAAGCGCCAGATGCGAGACCACGAAGACCCGGCGCGACTCCGGCGTATCGGCAAGAGCCTGACGGATGAACTCCGTCGCGCCGCCGGGATAGAAGGGATCGATGAAGATATAGAGATCGTCGCCCTGATGCATCACATAGTTGACCGTGTCGGGGGCGGCTTTCAGACCGGTTTCCTCCTGGATATGGGGAATCACGGCGTTGCGTATCGGACGGTATTCGCAGCCCGCTTTTTGGGTACAGCAGCCGTTTTCGTCATACTCGTCCCAGCGCGGGAAGGCATCCAGCAGCCGCAGATCGTGGTTGCCGATCACCGGCAGGAATTTCCTGCCGGGGAAGTTTCCCTTCACGGTGGAGATCGCGTCCCGGAGCATGGAACTCTGCAACTCCACGTCGTCGCCGTCGCCCTGCGACAGGTCGCCGAGCTGGATGACCCACGGGAAAGTTTCGTCCAAGCGCGAGGCGGCTTCCTTGAGCAGGTCTTGCGATTTGCCGTCCCACATGGCGAAGTTGCGGAGACGACCTCGTTTCTGCACCTCGTTTTCCGGCTCGCGGACGTGATAAGCCGGTCCGTCGTAGTGCAGGTCGCCGAGTAACAGTATGTTGTAGGAATCGAAACAGTTGTTCATAGCAATTCACCGCCTTGAATATTAAGTTCACCGCCGCCGTTTTCAGAGGGCGGCACGACTGCTTTTGAAATATAGTTCATCCGGGTTTCAAATACAAATGAAAAAATCGTGGTATTCTTGCGTTTCAGCATATCGGATGTCGGCTTTTGCCGGAATAGTGAGAATAGGACGGCTGTTTCTTGGGAATTGAATTTTGTCTTGCCATGCGGTATATTTCCTCAAGAGCCCGGTTCATTTTTGCCTGCGAATGGGAAGAAAGAAGATGGTTTATCTCAATATTGCGATGTTTTTGCTGTTTCAGGTGGCGGCCAATCTGCTCTTCAAGTGGGGCGGCACGGCTCCACAGCGTTACTGGTGGGGATTCGTTTTCGGCAACGCGGTGGGGATGACGAGTATCCTCTTTCTGATCGGAATGTACCGGACTCTTCCCGCGGCGACGGTGGTGGCGATCGCGAGCGGCGGGGCGTTTCTTATGGTGCAGCTCGCGCTGTATCTGGTCTACCGCGAGGCGCTCTATCCGGCGGCGGTGGCGGGAATGATACTGATTTTCGTCGGGATATTGATGACCGCTCTCCTCAATCGTCCGCTGACGGGGAGCGCTGCGCATAACTCCGAAACAGTCGTGGCGGCGGATGATGAAAGGTGAATTCCAAGAGCTGTTTCCGTCATTGACCTATGGCGGCGAACGGATGCGGCTGTGCCGGTGGGGCGAAAAGGTCGTTTTCCATACCGACTCCGGCAACAATGTCTTGGCGGTTCGCGAATTCACTTCTCCGGACGCTCTGCTCGAGGTCCGCAGCGCCGACGAGGAATTTCGCGATTTCCCGGCTTTGCGGCGCCGCTGTGAACTCATCGGCGCCGGCGGTGCGGATTCGCAGACGGTGTCGGAGTTCGATGTGGTGGGGTTATCCCGACCGCTCGGTAATGTTCGGCAGGTCACGGTGCGCGCCCTGAAGGGCAGCAAAAACGGCGCCGCGGATTTTTCCGGTTGCGTTTTCACCCTTTCCGGGGACGGTCAAACGCTTGATTTCTGCTGTGACGAGGGGCGCTCTTCCGCCAATTGGATGCCCTGCTTCGGATTCGATTTCGGCGAAACGGAGGGCTGTGAGGTCGCAGTCGGCTGGAGCGGTGCCTGGAGATTGCAGTGCGGAATCAGCGGCGGGAGTTTTTTCTGCCGCGCGGGGATGCGCGATCTGGCGACGGTGGTCCGTCCGGGCGAGACGCTGCGGCAGCCGTCCGTGCTGTATTTCCGTCGTGCGGGCATGACCGTGCGAAAATTTCAGACGGTGATCCACGATTTCATGGTGAAGTACAACTCTCCGCGCGACGGTCGGGGCGTGGTCCAGACGCCGATACTGCCCATCGGGGCGAGCGGCGGCAACCATCCGACCGGGGACATTGAAAAGGTGATAGCGTATGCGGAGCGTGCCGGGCTGCCCTGCGACGCGCTGTGGATGGATGCCGGCTGGAACGGCCCCGAGCACCATCCCAACACCCGCACCAACTGCGGCGACTGCTGGAGCAAATACGTCGGCGACTGGCGGGTAAATACCGGCATGCATCCGTCGGGGACGCTCAAATCCGTCTCCCGTGCGGCGCACGCCGCCGGAATGCGCTTTCTATTGTGGTTCGAGCCGGAGCGGGTGATGGAAAACACTCCCGTGTTCCGCGAGCATCCCGAGTTCATCTGCCCGACGCCGGTGCCGAGCAAAAAAGGCGTTCCGCGTTATCTGCTCGATCTCGGCAACGCGGCGGCGTGGCAGTGGGCATTCGACACTCTGAGCAAGGTCATCCGGGAAAATGGTGTGGACATCTACCGTCAGGATTTTAATTTGGATCCCGCACCCGTGTGGGCGGCGTCGGACGAACCCGGAAGGCGCGGAGTGAGCGAGATCCGCCATATTTCCGGATTGTACCGGTTGTGGGACGCTCTGCGTACCGAATTCCCGAATCTGCTCATCGACAACTGCGCATCCGGCGGACGGCGTCTGGATTTCGAGCTGATCGGCAGATCGCACGTCTACTGCCGCAGCGATTATCTGGTGCCGCGCGCGAACAATCTTTCCGGTAACGCAGACTATACGCCAGAGTTTCACCGTGCGCAGATCGTGCTGGGGCAGAACGCGACGCTAAATACGCTCGCATGGGTGCCGTTTCAGATGGGGGAAGCCAACGGCTGTACGCTCTTTGACGACGCGGAGTTTTTCAGCTTGCTCGCCGCCGGGATCGTTTTCAGCGCCCCCGACTGGGCGGGGGGCTCCTGCGAATGCGCTTTCGGCGAACGGGAGACATCGTGGTTCCGCCGGATGCTCCGCGTCGCCGACCGGATGCGGCGGCTCACGACCGGGAGGTTTTACCCGCTGACCGAGGCGTGTACGACTTCGGAGGAGGTGTGGGCGGCATACGAGCTTTTTATGCCGGAAACGGGGGAGGGGGCGGCAGCCTTTTTCCGCCGTCGTCGTGCGCCGGAAAGGCGGAGTTTCGAGTTGCGTTGGATCGATGCGGAGGCGCGCTACCTTGTCGAGAATGCCGCGACGGGCGAACTCCGCGAACTGGGCGGAGCCGAACTCGGCAAACTGCCGGTGACCATTCCCCTGGCTCCCGGCGCCAGAGTGATCTTCTTCCGGCGTGCGCAGTGAACTCGGGCGCCGATTGCATTGTGCGCGCCAAGCGTGTATATTTGACAAGCGTAATTGTATTACCGCCAAAATTAAACTCAGAGGTATTGGTAAAAAATGAAAGCTCTCACTCCCGTCATGGAAAAATATGCCGAAACCGTACAACCCGAACTGTTGGATCTGATTCGGCAGCTTTGCGTTATACCCGCTCCGTCGAACCACGAGGAAAAACGGGCGGAGTTTTGCCGCGACTGGTTCGTCCGCAACGGATTTCAGAACGTCGAGGTGGATGCGGCGCTGAACGTGCTCGCCCCGGTGAACGTGGATTTGAAAGGCAGTGATCCCATCGATGTGGTGATGGCGCATACCGACGTCGTCTTCCCCGACACGACTCCGCTGCCGATGCGCGAGGAGAACGGTTTAATTCACTGTCCCGGCGTCGGAGACGATACCGCCAATCTGGCGGTGCTGATGGTCTGCGCCCGCTATATCCGTGAAAACTTTCCCGCCGGACGCCGGGGGATACTCTTCGTCGCGAACTCCGGCGAAGAGGGTCTGGGCAACCTCAAGGGCAGCCGCAAGATCATGGAGGTCTTCGGCAACCGGATCCGGGAGTTCGTCTCGCTCGATTCGGCATGTATGAACCGCCTCGTCGTCAAAGCGGTGGGGTCGCATCGCTACAAAGTGGCAGTGCGCACCGAAGGCGGGCATTCCTTCGCCCGTTTCGGCAATCGCAACGCCATTCATTCGCTGGCGACCATGATCTCGCTGCTCTATTCGGTGAAGGTTCCGGTGCAGGGCGACAGCAAGACCACCTACAACGTGGGGGTGATCTCCGGCGGAACCTCGGTCAACACCATCGCGCAATATGCGGAAATGATGTACGAATACCGCTCCGACGACCGCACCTGCCTCGAAAAGATGGAGAAGCTCTTCAAACAGGTCATAGAGACCTTCAAGGCGACCGGAGTCGAGGTCGAAGTGGAGAAGATCGGCGATCGCCCCTGTGCCGGTCACGTTGACGAGGCGCGTCTGCAAGCGCTGCGGGATCGTTACCGCACCAGCGTGCGGGAGGTGCTGAACCTCGAAGTCATCGAGGGTCCCAGTTCCACCGACTGCAACATTCCGCTGGCGCAGGGAGTGCCCGCCATTTGTTTCGGTGTGGTGCGGAGTTCCGGAGCGCACACCCGCGAGGAAAAGTTGGATACTACGAGCCTCGCCGACGGTTGCCGTCTGCTGTTGGATTTCATCAATCGCCGGTGACGGCTGGGAACGAGGGGGCACGATACAATAGGAGCGCGGTACAGGAGTATCCTCCTGCCGCGCTCCGCGATTCGATTACTTGTGCTCCTGCATGAATTTCATGACTTCGCCGGTCTGGCGGCGGAGCGTTTCGCTCAACAAAGTTTTCGCTTCGTCGATCTTGCCTTTGTCGGCGAGCTGGGCTGCCTTGTGGCGCATGTCGTTGAACTCCTGATGAAGCCCCCGCTCGAACTCGACGATCTCATCGGATACGGGAGTCGCCGGCGACGCTTTTTGCAGCAGTTCGTCGCCGATGACCGCCCATTCGCCGCCGGCAACTTCAGGCGGCAGCGAGTCGATCGCGCCCAGTGGCACCGGCAGATACACGGTGTGGCGCTGGGGACCGAACGCAACATAGACGCAACTCAGCAACGCGGGGCGCTTGGTGTCGATATCGAAGATGTAGGCATCGATGGAGTTTTTCAGGCTCGGCGCGCTGGTGACATCCTGGCGTTTGATATCCGAGACGTTGAGGCGCGAAACGGCGATTGCCTCGGCGAGTGAGACCTTGCGGTCGTTCTGGCGCGCCTTGTTGATTCCGGTTTTGGCGACCCACTCCCGCTGCGTGTAAACCGAAAACTTTTCGGGAACTCTGCCGGAGGCATCTTCCATGCCCGGAAGTTTCCAGACATTCGAATAAACCGCGTAGTTGAGACCCAGCATATAGTTCGCCTGATGCCGCGGCGAGCACTCGAAGACGAATGCCTGATTCGGGTCGGTGATGAGAATAATCAAACCTCCGGAGATCAATCCCTTGCTGGCTACGCCGCGCATCTTATCCACCGCCTGTTTGGCGGTCTTGCAGTTCCGCAGGATCTGATCGACGGCGTAGCTGCCGGTGTAGAGCTGTTCGCCTTTTTTGGGCTTGTTCGGCGTGTCCGGCGTGGGACCGGCGCTGGTGAAGGCGACAGCGAGTCCGCAGCTGTTGATACCGGCGAAGCAGAATTTTTTCTGAGCGTCGCCGAAGCGCATGCTTTTGAACTGCTTGGCACTTTCCGGCGCATCGACGGCGATCGTCCGCGGCTGGGGTTTGTCGGCGCGTGACATGAAGAGCTGCATCCGCCCGGAGGTCGATGCCGCGGGTTTGATGATCCAGGCGATGTCCGCGCTCGAAGCGAGCGGAGCCGCCGCGCACAGGACCGCGGTAAGGAAGACAATGGGGAATTTCATCTTATTGATTCCTTTCTGGGTGATGTTTTCATTTGTTTTCAGTGGTTTGTTGAGTTCGCTCATCATCTTCCTTGAGCTCGTAGAGCAGTCTCACCGCTTCGTCGACCATCTGCTGACCGCCTTCGGGGGAGGGCGAGTTGTAGTTGTTGATCGGGTGCGACTGATAGCCCCCGTTGGGCAGCGATCGCGCCGTGGGCAGATAGGCGCCGACGAAACCGGGCATATCCGGCAGCCCGGCGGATAGCTGAATGGTGAAGGTCTGGGTGAAGGGACTGCGCGCCTGAATGCGCTGACCGAAGTCGGTGTAAAGTTCGTAACGCTCCGAGACGAACGCGATTTCGCCGATGCGCAGCACATGAAACTCCATCGCCGTGGTCGGTTTTTCCTTGACTTTGTCGTTTTGATCGATCACCCGTTTGCACTGACCTTCGGCACGCTGGATGTTTTTCAGCTTCTTACTGCGCTTTTCCGGATCGAGCCCGTCCAGATTCTTCTTCATTTCCTGAAGCTTGACCAGATTTTCCTTCGCCTCGGCGATCTGTTCCTCGGTCGCTTGGAAGCGCTTGAGGTGCAAAACGGTGTTGATGTGCCGTAGCGGCAGGTCGGAGTAAAGCTCTTTGCTCGCCCATGGCAGAGTGCGATGGAGCGCCGCCATCATCTGTTCGGTGCAGCGCACGCGTTCGAATTCGCCGGGGAACGCTTCTTTCCGACCGAAGCGCAGTTCGTGTTTGCGCTCTCTGGCCTTGTAGTAGTAGGGCATCTGGTAGGTGAGGTCGCCCGCGGCGGCGCACTGCGGCAGGAGATATACGTCGCCAAACTCCTTCTTCAATTCGCGGCGGATGTCGCTCCAGCAGTCGGACCCGAGCTTCATGTCCTTGATCGAGACCTGCGACGGGAACGCGATATTGAAGATCATCCCGGTTAGTTTGTCATCCATGTCGTAGGTGAAAAGGAAATTCACGAAGGGGTCGGGGGCCGCCTCCATGTGGCTGAAATACGGGTCGTTCGAGTTGCCGTGGAGCCTGGCGTGGACATCCGGACTGAGACCGGGCGTCTGCGGTCCGCCGTCCTTCGCCGGGCGCTTGCGGAGGTCGTCCATGTAGACGGGGCGGCGGCTGAAACACGTCACCGCGAAGTCGTAGCCGTAGCCGATCTTGCCGGGCTTGCGGTTGTTCCACGCGTCGACAATGGTGGAGACCGCCTTGTCGATGAACATGTTGCGGTATTCGATGTCCACGGGCTCATCGTAACCGGGACCGGTGGACGGACCGGTGTGGGTGTGGATGGCGTTGAAGATGATCTTTTCGACCGGGAACCCGGGGAGTTTTTCGGCGACCCCGGCGCGGACGCGCTTCGCCATCGTGCCGAAGACGCAGCTCGTATCCCATGCGTTGAAGACCACGAAGTCCTCGCCGTTGTCGATGACGAGCGCGGTGATGGTGATGGGGTCGCGCAGTCCCTGCGAGGTGCGGCGGTGGTTCAACCCCTGCAAATGTACCGGCTTGTCGGTGCTGGCGTCGGCGGTCGCCCAGCCGATCTTGAGCGGAGCCGCCTGAACACCGGTCAGCGCCGCGAGCAGAAATGCGTACAACGAAATTTTTTTGATCATTTTTTTATCCATCCCATCGTTGATGTGGTTAGTGGTTCACCTTTTTCACTGTGGCGGAACCGGCTGGTTCGGGTTCGCCTTTAAGTTGGTAAAGCAGTTTCACCGCCGTATCGACCAGCTGCTGACCGCCCTCGGGGGAGGGGGCGTTGCCGTTGTCGTAGACACTCGCCTGATATCCGCCGTTGGCGACCGCGCGCTTGGTGGCGAGGTAATGGTTGGTCGTCCACATGTCGTCCGGACCGCCCGTACTGCACTGGATGGTGAAGGTCTGGATGAAGGGACTGCGCGCCTGTATACGCTGTCCGAAGTCGGTGTAGAGCTCGTAACGCTCCGAGACGAACGCGACGTCGCCGATGCGGAGCACATGGAACTCCGACGCCCACGTCGGCTTCTTTTTGACTTCTTCCGGGAGTTCGATGACCCACTTGTTGCGCCGGATCGAGCGTTCGAGCCGTTTTTTCCAGTCCTTGGGCGGCTTGTCGGCGGACCACGGCGGATTCTTTCTGATATTCTCCAACCAGGCGATGTTCGCCTTCGCGGTAGCGACCTCCTCCTCCGTCGCGTTGAAGCGTTTGAGCTGGATCGTCGTGCTGATGTGCTCGAGCGGCAGATCGGAGCGCAGATCCTTCGCCGCCCACTCGATGGTGCGGTGGAACGCCGCCATCAGCTGTTCGGCGATGCGTATGCGGTCGAATTCGCCAACGTAGTCACGCTTGCGCCCGTAGATCAGCCGGTTCTTCCGGTCGGTGGCTTTGTTGTAGTAGGGGATCCGGTAGGTCAGATCGCCCGCGGCGGCGCACTGGGGCAGCATGAAGATGCCGTCGCCGTACTCCTTCCTGAGCTCGCAGCGAACGTTGTGCCAGTAGTCCGAGGTGAGCTTCATGTCGCCGAGCGACGCCTGCGAGGGCATGGCGGCGTTGAAGACGACGCCGGTGAGCTTGTCGTTCATGTCGTAGGTGAAAAGGAAATTCACGAATGGATCGGGAGCCGCCTCCATGTGGCTGAACATGGGGTCGTTTGCGTTGCCGTGAAGTTTGGCGAAGCCTATGCCGTCGCCCGCGCCGGATATCCGGTAGTGTCCCTTGGGCAGCGGGCGGTTGTTGGTGTCGTCGAAGTAGACGGGTCGGCGGCTGAAGCCGATGACGACGAAGTCGTAGCCGTAGCCGATCTTGCCGGGCTTGCGCGACTGCCACGCTCGAACGATGGTGTCGGCGACCTTTTCGACGAGTTCGTCGCGGTAGGCGACGCTGTGCTCGTCCTTGTACTTCATCATCAGCGCGGGTCCGTTGTGGGTGTGAGTGGCGTTCATGATGATCTTCTTGACGGGGATCTCCGGACACTTCTTTTCGACCGCCTCGCGGACGCGCTTGGCCATGAAGCCCAAAACGCAGCAGGTGTCCCATGTGTTGAAGATCACGCAGTCTTCGCCGTTGTCGATGACTAGTGCGGTGGTCGTGAGTGGGTCGCGCAGCCCCTGCGACTGCCGCTCTCTGCTCGTTCCCTGCATGAAGATCGGTCGGTCGGTGCCGATGTCGGTGGTCGCCCAACCGATCTTGAGCGGAGCGGCGTAAGAGATCGCGCTCAGTGTCAGCAGTACGGCAAGTGGAAGTATTTTTTTCATTTTCAACCCCAGCTTATGATGGACTTTGTTATGTTCATGGTGCGATTGCAGATACCCGTTCTCCCGGTGAAAATCGCCGGGTCCGATTGCGAATGTGATATTATAGCATTTTTCGGCGGCTTTTCAAGCTCATGCCCCGATGTTGTCCGGACAAAAACAACCCTCCTTCGCGCGCTTGGCGCAAAGGAGGGGCAAACATGGGCGTACCGACGCCTGACGGCCGCCCGCCGTGGGGATCGGTCAATAGAGCGCGAGGGGTATGTTGGTCCCGAAGTCGCGGTAACACCTCACCGGCGACGACCGCACGGCGTAATTCGCGGCTGCGTTCAAGACGTAAAGACCGTGATAATTCGTCAGATCGTCCGGTCCGATGGAGGCGACGTTACCGGCATGGGTGAGGAGGTTCAGCCGCCCGCCGTGGGGATTGGTCACTACGGAGCCGGATTTCAGGGAGTCGCTCGCGGCGGCATGGGCAAAAAATCCGGCGCGGGCGTAGAATGTCGGGTAATAACTGGTTTCGGTGTAGGTCGCATCGACGAGCCAGATCCGCTGGCTCGGGGTCGTCTTTAAATCGTTATTCACCCCGGGACCGACCTTGTAGACATCGCTGAGCTCCGGCGCACCGAGGTTGAGACAGTGGTTTTTGGCAAAGGAACGCTCGGCGCTTTGGAACAGCGGAGTCGCGTAGGTCTGCGGGACCGCGAAGCTGGTGGCGGTGAAGATCCTGGTGCAGAACTGGGTGGTGGGGCAGCGGTACGCCACGTTGTTGGGGTAGCGCATATTGGAATCGTACTGCCGCTTTTTCAGATCGCCTTTGGTCCGCCAGTCGGGAGTGTACTTGCCGTAGATGAGACAGGTGGGCCACAGGAAGTTTTTGATCGTGTCGCTCGCGGCGATAGTGGTGGTGTTGGTCGTCGGCCAGAGGTTGCGGTTGTCGTCCACATACATGCTGCAGACCGAACTGAGCTGCTTGAGGTTGTTGACGCAGGAGGAGGCCTGGGCGCGTTCGCGCGCCGACTGCAAGGCCGGGAGCAGCATCGCGGCCAAGATCGCGATGATGGCGATGACGACCAAGAGTTCGATCAGAGTGAAATGCTTTTTCATTTTCCTACCCTTTCTATTTTGTGGCATTGTCGCCGGTTGGTTTTTCGTCATCATTTGAGTTTCGTGAGAAACTCCAACGTTTCTTTCGTCTGCCGCGCCAAAGTCTCGTGCAGGAGTTTCATCGCCTCCTCGCGCTTTTCCAGCCGGAGCAGCCAGCGCGCCTCTTCGCGCTGCTTGGCGTAGTCGGCGATCAGCTTTTGCTCGAACTCGAGTATTTCGGGGCGCATCGGGGCGTCCGGATCGGCGGCGTCGCGGAGCCGGTACGCGTTGTCCGACCACTCCTTATTCGACAGCTCCTCGGGGAGTTTGTCCGCCGCCCCGAACGGGATCGGCAGATAGACGGTGTGGCGCTGCGGCCCCAGCGCCGCGTAAACACAGCCGAGTTCGGCGGGGAACTCGCAGTCGAGCTCGAAGAGATAACTGTCGGCGGAGAAGCGGTTGAACGGGGCGCTGGTGAGTTTCAGCCAGCCGCGGAGTTTGGAAAAATCCTTGTCGTTCACCTCCGCGACGCTCAGGCGCGACGCCCGTAGCGAGTCGGCTACCGAGAGCGACTTCTTTTCTGCGAGCGCCTGCCGCAGCGCTTCGCGCGCCGCCCATTCGCGTTGAAAGTTGCTCGTCGCCCGGTTGGCGTTGTCGACGGAAGCGTCGTCCATGCCGGGGAGCTTCCAGCAGTTGGAGTACACGCAGAACGCCAGCGGGAGTTCCCACGATGCGAAGTGGGCGGGCGCGCACTCGATCACGAACGCGCGTTTCGGATCGGCGACGAAGAAGATCGAACTGCCCGAGACGAGTTTTTTGTCGAACGCCCCGCGCATGTGTTCCAGCGCCTCTTGCGCCGTGGCGCACGACCGCAGCATCGCTATCTGCGCCATACTGTAGTTATAGTTGCCGTCCTTCTTTTTGGGGTCTTTGTCGCGCGTCGGATTGCCGCTCGACCAGAGCACCGTCAGACCCTTTTCGTTCACGCCGCAGATGGAGCCGAGCCGCAGATAACTGTATTTGGCCGCCGGGTCGGTCTGCGGCGTCTCGAAACGCAGTTTGGGGGTGATGCGCACCGGCTGTTTGCCGTCCTTCGAGACGCCGTAGCGGGCGCCGTGGACGAGCATCCGCCCGGAGCTCGAATATTTGGGCAGGATCATCCAGTCGACGTCGGCGAAGACCGTCGCCGTCAACGCGAGCGTCGCACCGAGAATCGCAAGTCTCAAGTTCATGATGAAAAATCCTTATTTATCGGTGTTCGCTTGTTTTTCTTTCCCGTCGGCTTTGGCCGCTTCGGCGGTCTTTTTCCGCGCGGTTTCATCCAAGGCGGTGAGCGCGGCGTCGGCCTCGGCGTACTGGCGCTCGAAGGTGTCGTTGAGCAGTTTGACCGCCTCGTCCGTCTTTCCGTCTTTGAGGAGTTTGCGCGCCTGATCGCGCGCCGCGTCGAACTCCTTGAGGAATTTATCCTCGAGTTCGGTGAACTTCTGCAGGTCGCCGTGCTCCGGCCCGAACGCCTCCTGATGCGTGAAGGCCATCTGCGCCCAGCGGCCGTCGCGCATCTTGTCGGGCAGCTGCCGCACCGCCATGGGAACGGGCAGATACACCGTGTGCCGCTGCGGCCCGAGAGAAGTGTAGGCGCAGCTCAAATAAGCGGGGAATTCCGGATCGATCTCGAAGCATCCCGTCATGAGCGACATGTTCGAGGCCTTGCCCGGCACGAAGGGGTAGCGGTCCACGTACTTGGGACCGCGTATCCGCCGCGAGGCATCGAAACAGCCGCGGCGGGTGTACTTGCCGTCGACCTGATTTTCCCGCAGCGCCTTCACGGCGCAGACTTCCCGCGCGCGGTTGCCGCGGATGTCCTGACCGTTGAAAACCGAAACGGCCTCGCAGCCGGGGAGCCGCCACGCGTTGGCGACGACATCTATCCCGCTCGTGATTTCCGCGGCCTCGCAGTAGCCGTCGCCGATCTCGACCATGAAAGCCCGTTTCGAGTCGGCGACCATCAGTATGGTCCCGTATTTCACGGGCTGATTGCCGGGCATCCGGAACAGTCGGTTGCGGCCGATGTGTTTCAGCTCTTCGACGCCCTCCTCGGCGGTCGCGCAGTTTCTCACCACGTGCCACAAAAGCTCGAAGCTGTAGAAGGTCTGACGCCCCTTTCGTGAAGGCTCGTCGCCGTTCCTGTCGCCGCAGTTGGCGGTGATCGCCACGCCCTTTTCGTTCATCGCCATCGACGGACCGTTGTGTCTGCCGATGCGCATCCAGCGCCAGCCGTTGGGGGCGATACGAATGTCGGCGTCGAGCGGACTGGGCGGATTGTCCAGGATCTTCTGCACGATCATCCTGCCGGATTCGGTGACCTCCGGGCGGAGCACCCAGCTGGTGCACGCCTGCGCGGAGAAGGAGGAGACGACCACAGCCCCGAAAACTGCCGAAAACATTCCTGATTTCATAGATAGTACTCCCAATACCCTGCTTTTGCAGTAAATAAAAATACCATGAAAAACGACCTTATCAATAGGCAAAAACATTAAATGTTGTCGTATTGACTCGCAATATTGATAAAATGACTCGTCGGCGGAGTGATCGCGGGTATGTTTCCGATTCGGGACGGGACGACGGTCATATCGTCCCCTTGTCGCCGTGCCGTCGCGGGCGCGCCGTCACGTTCTGCTCCAGGTGCTTGTCCTGGACGCTCCGCAGCCAGTGGGAGAACGAACTCATGGAGGAAAAACCCAATTTGTCGGCGATCTCGTTTTTGCGCATGTACTTGATGAAATACATATCGCGGAACATGATCATCCGCACATGGTCGACGTAATCCCGGAAACTGTACCCCGAATACTGCCGGAACAGCCGCGTGAAATGTTGCCGGCTGTACCCCTCCCGTTTCGCCAGATCGTCGAAACACAGTTTTTCGCCGATATGCGTCGCGATGTAGTTCATTGCCGCCATGACGGCCGGATACGCCTGATTCTGCGCATCTTTGAAGCTCCGGTTGTATTGCACGGCCCCGGTCATGAGCTTTCCGGCAAATTCGCTTCTCACCAAGTTCACCACTGCGGCGATCTCCATATTCGCCACTTCCGGGGCCTTCCGGGCGTCGACGGCGTCGTGCCAGGCGCGGTTCAGCAGCGTGCAGAGCTCGGGATTCGAAAAATCGAACCGCATGATGATCTTTCCCGCGCCGCTTTCGCTCCGGATGATACTGCATACGATCTCCTGCGGCCCGATCTGCATCCACAGCGTGAGGGTGTCGACGACGCTCGGCGGATGGAAGCGGTCGTGCGTCTCGAAGGCGTCGAAGAGCACGACGTCGCCGACGTGCCCCTCGTAAACTCGGCCGGCGAGCTGAAACGGGATGTCCCCCTTGAGTATCACCATGATCTCGCGGTACGGATGCAGTTCGGTGTTCTGCTGCCGCCAGGCGGTGTCCTCCGCATTCGCGGCGGCGGGAGCCGCCGCGCCGGGGGCGAAGGTGGATATGATCCTCCGGCGCTCCATCTGCAACAGTCCGCGGATGATGTCTGGGGTCTCGGGTCTGTTCTCGGCCGTTTTCATGGCGCATACAATACAGTTGCCGCGGAGCTTTTTCAAGCGCCAGCCCGAGCTCTTCCGGATTTTTTGGGACGGCGAAGTACGCGTTAAACGTTACCGAGGCGGACGGAATCCGGCGGATTCGAGGTACTCGCGTAGCAGCACCGGCCAGTCGGTTTGGAAGATGCGGAAGCCGAGACGCGCGTGGGTGCCCCAGTTTTTGTCGGGATCTTCAAGTACGGCGGGGGTGTCTTCCAGACCGCCCGAGATGCGGTACTTTTTCCCCATGCTGATGGTGTTGACCCACGCGAAGGCGCCGGAGTCGGCGATCTCGCGCATGGTGTCGGGGGTGACGAGCGGATGGGTCAACTCGTCGAAGATGAGTTCATAGCCGACGATGTTGATGCGTTTCCGCCACGCCCGCAGCATTTCGAACTGCTCCATCGTCTTGACGATCGGCATGTACATGAAGGGAACGGGGGATTCTTCGAGCGCGGCGAGGTATTCTTCCTTCGGAGGGGTCTTGAGAAGCAACTGCTCCGCCATGTCGTACTTGGGCAGCTCGGCAAGGAAAAGCTCCCACCAGCGCCACGCGCGGTCGATGTTGATGAGCTTGCCGCCGCGGAGCTGCCGCAGAACATAGTCCAGCCGTTCGACGTGACCGCAGGGCTGGGTGACGTTGTTGCGGAACTCGAGCGCGTCGATCTCGGCGGAGCTCATCTCCTTCACGTTGCGTTCGGTGAAAAAGAGATGCCGTTCCATATTGTCGTGGGTGACGTACAACACGCCGTCGGTGCTGGAAAAGACATCCATTTCCGCCATGTCGGCGCCCATTTTCCACGCGGTTTTGAGACCGTTGACGGTATTTTCGACGATCGTCCCGCCAGAGCAGCCGCGGTGTACCGCGATCAGGATGTTGTACGCGGCAAGTTCCCGGTCCAGCGCCGAACGTATTGACGAAAAATCCATTTTTTACTCACCTGCCAACATATTTATCGGGCAGCAATCCGGTGGAAGAAAAACTTTTGACATGGGATACCGCATCTCAAATCTGCGCCAGCATCGATGTTTTTGCAAATACGGAGTCACGTTTTCCGGTATAATCATCTCCCAGATCCGCGACACAGCTGCAATATGCTTCAGTATCGGAATTTTCTTCAAAACAAAAGTCGGTGAATTGCTCATTCATTTCATCCGCATTCGCAAATGCCGCGAGGTCGTATTCGGTGGCGTCCTCAAAACCGAAGCCGAGCAAATCGGCATTTCCGCTGCCTGCGGTATAAGTTCCGGTACTGAAAATTTGAAAATTGCTGCCTTTTTCAAAGGCCCCATCCGAATTTCGGTGCGGATTCTGCTTGAGGATGGTGGTCATTCCGTCGGTTGTGGAAACGCTGTTTTTGAAAGCTTTGGCAACTTGAACGTGGAATCCCGAAACCACTCCGTTTTCTGCCACGATGGCTTCAGTGTAATGATTGGCGGCTGCCGCACCGTAAATTTTCATCCCGCTGCGGTTCATATTCAGCGCATCAAGAATGCCGCCGGAATAACACTGAGCGAAGAGGTAGGTTTGATATCCGGCATTGATTTGTGCGACCATGTCGGCAAATTCGCTGGCATATATGGCTTTCTGGTCCCAGCCCTCGATGTATTCCAGCCCGTGGGAAGCGGCATTCGCACCGCCGCCGTCGTGACCGTGACCGAAGGTATATACCAGAACATGATCGTTACTGTCCGCGAGGGAAGATACCGTTGATATCACTGACTGGAAACTCGTCTTGGTGGCGGAATAAATGTTTGCACCGGGGCAATATGCGTCCATATTGGTATTGTATTTCTTGCCGGTAAGCGGGTCAATCATATCCACTGCGCTGTTTCTCCCATCGGCATTCAGTACATAAATGTGGTCAGCGGGGATGTTGTACTGATTGCGCAGGCTGGAATAAATGTCGCTGAAGTTTTCAATAAACCATGTGTAGTTGTCCGAAAGACTGCTGTTGCAGGCAAACATCACGACATAGTTTTCAGATGAATTGCCGGTGGTCGTGCCGGTTGTTGAACCGGTTGCTCCGGATGCCGTCGTCCCGATGGTGACATTGTACGATGTGTCGAATTTTTTGACGTTCGAACAAGTTGCATTCAGGTAATAAGTTCCCGCGGAGACGCTTTTGTTTGACCACAGAATGCCGTTGCTGTCCAAAGTCATGGCAACCTTTTTACCGTTTTCGTCCAGGCAGTTCAGCTTTAACTGTTTTGACGTGTACGCCGAAGCCGTGGTTTTGTCCAAGGTCAGCTTGATCTTTCCGCTCTTCGATAGTTTGAATTTTGTATAGTCGGTCGCATCGCCATATCCGACCCACCCGGATATTTTTTCTCCTTCGGTTTTTGCCGTTTGCAGCGATGCCGCTTTTGGCCAGGAGTCGTTGCTGTTGTCGCCCGCCTGGTAGAATTTGCTTCTGCTGTTCAGTTTTATGGTGTAAGCCGCATTACCGCCTTTTTTCGCATTGGTCGACTGCACAGCCACATAATATGTTCCGGCGTTCAGCTGCTTGGTCTTGGTGGTCAGCGAGGCTCCTGCCTTCACTTTCGACGAGATTACGGATTTGCCCGTGCTGTCATAAATCGTGAATTTGGCGGTATCACTGGCGGTGTAGTCCCAAGCCAGATTGGCGGCATTGGCAATAGTAAATGACACATAATCCAATTCGTCGTTAAAACCGACCCACCCGTTGGAGACGATGGTAGTTCCTGCCGCGGAAACCTTCCCCACGTTCTTGGCGGTGTTTCGAGAATTATCGGACGAATCCGCTTTGTCGAAAACGCACTCCGCCTTGAGTTGCGGGGTGTAGCTTGTATTCGTTCCATTTTTGATTTTGACCGAAACCTTAGTTTCAAGCTTGTTGTCCAGCAAAACGGACTTGCCTTTGTTGAAGGTCAATACACCGTTCTTGAGCGTACCGGTGCCGACTTTTTTGCCGCCGTTCAGCAATGTGACCGAACCGGTGATATCCCCGAAATTTCCGGTCAACCAATACTTGCCGGCTGCACTCAATGATAGGGTGTCGGAACCCGGAGTCGCTTGCGAAAATCCGGTGATGCTCAAGGAATAACTTTGGGTGGAGGTCGCGGAAACGGTTATCGAATAGCTCGTTCCGGCAGTCAGGTTTATGGTGCTGGTTCCAGTTCCGAACGAATAGGTCAGCGATCCGCCCTTCAAAGTGGCTTTCACGTTGCTGTTCGTGTGGCTTAGGGTGTAATTCCCGGATTTTGCTACAGTGAAGGTGTAGACGTCCTGCTGGGTACTGCCGACACTGTTATTCGTGCTGTAGTTTTTGGTCAGCTGTCCCAGCGCGATATTGTCGGATGTGGGCTGCGGCGTATCGGATTTGACATAAAACGTGCTGGAGTACGTATTGTTCGTCTCATCGGTTTCGGCGATCTTGTTATCCGGATCGACCACCAGTTTTATCGTATGGCTGCCCTCCGCCAGATTCTGACAGCTGAAATTGAAATGAGAGGTGAGATTATTTGCCATCGACCCCGCCGGTATGGCAGGGAACTGGTATTGCTTTATGAGCGTGTCATCCACATAAAGAACGACATCGGGCTGGACGGAAATGTCATCGGTCCCCGCGTTCCCGACGCTGAAGACCACATAAACCCAATCCGAGTTTTTGAATGAATTCGTGGATACGGCGGTGGTTTCCTGGGTTGTCGAGAGCACCACGGAACTTGCCCATCCATCCGGTCTGACCGGAGCGAGGTCGACTTGGGGTTTGAATCCGCCGATATTCAGCGAATAACTCTGACTGGAGCTGGCGGAGACGGTTATCGTGTAGCTCGTTCCGGCAGTCAGGTTGATGTTGTTGGTCCCCGTTCCGAACGAATAGGTCAGCGATCCTCCCTTCAAAGTGGCTTTCACGTTGCTGTTCGTGTGGCTTATTGTATAACTTCCCGACTGCGCAACGGTAAATGTGTAGACATCCTGTTCGGTACTGCTGACCGTGTTCGAGGTGCTGTAATTCTTCGTCAGTTTCCCCAGCGCGATTTTTTCATCGGTGACGATTTGATCCTTCTGAACATAAAACGTACCGGTGTAGGTATTGTTGGACTCATTGGTTTCGGCGATCTTGTTATCCGGATCGACCACCAGTTTTATCGTATGGCTGCCCTCCGCCAGATTCTGACAGCTGAAATTGAAATGAGTGGTGAGATTATTTGCCATCGACCCCGCCGGCATGGCAGGGAACTGGTATTGCTTTATGAGCGTGTCATCCACATAAAGTACGACATCGGGCTGGACGGAAATGTCATCGGTCCCCGCGTTCCCGACGCTGAAGACCACATAAACCCAATCCGAGTTTTTGAATGAATTCGTGGATACGGCGGTGGTTTCCTGGGTTGTCGAGAGCACCACGGAACTTACCCACCCATCCGGTCTGACCGGAGCGAGGTCGACTTGGGGTTTGAATCCGCCAATATTCAGCGAATAACTCTGAGAATAACTCTGACTGGTGGGGGTGGAGACGGTTATAGTGTAGTTCGTCCCGGCAGTCAGGTCGATGGTGTTGTTTCCCGTGCCGAAGAAGGCGCGCTGCCCTCCGCCAGTCAATAAGGCACTCACGCCGCTGTTCGTGTGGGTTATGGTGTAAATTCCCGATTGTGCGACGGTGAACGTGTAGACATCCTGTTCGGTGCTGCTGACCGTATTCGAGGTGCTGTAATTCTTCGTCAGTTTCCCCAGCGCGATTTTTTCATCGGTGACGATTTGATCCTTCTGAACATAAAACGTACCGGTATAGGTATTGTTGGACTCATTGGTTTCGGCGATCTTGTTATCCGGATCGACCACGAGTTTTATCGTATGGCTGCCCTCCGCCAGATTCTGACAGCTGAAATTGAAATGAGTGGTGAGATTATTTGCCATCGACCCCGCCGGCATGGCAGGGAACTGGTATTGCTTTATGAGCGTGTCATCCACATAAAGTACGACATCGGGCTGGACGGAAATGTCATCGGTCCCCGCGTTCCCGACGCTGAAGACCACATAAACCCAATCCGAGTTTTTGAATGAATTCGTGGATACGGCGGTGGTTTCCTGGGTTGTCGAGAGCACCACGGAACTT
>Ga0310786_10004041_pt1 | contig 20670 bp, 17 predicted proteins | sample AusTroGonzalo_MG_FD_203881 | JGI IMG/M metagenome (GOLD analysis project Ga0310786, IMG submission 203881) | Bovine rumen microbial communities from tropical cattle in Woodstock, Queensland, Australia - Gonzalo_03 (v2) (version 2) | ecosystem: Host-associated > Mammals > Digestive system >... | reverse complement strand
CAGAATTGCCTTGCCGTGGGGACCAGCATATCTTCCCAAGAACAATTCGTAGGGGCCATCGTAGGCGAGAATGATGGCGGAACCCTGGTCGCGAACTACTATAGAAACTGCACCGTGGGGAGCACGGCCAATGCCATTAACGTGGGCATAGGTGGCGAAAGCAGCAGTGCCGACCAGGCTGGTGCCCGCAGCGTCCACGCTCTCACCCTGCCTGCGGGCGCCACCGCCAGCGGCGAGAGCGTAGTTATTGACGCCACCACCTACTACGCCGCCGGCACTACCGTCACGCTGAGCCACGGCAGCGCTCCTGCGGGCTATCAGGAACCGTTCCTAGGATACAGCCTGAACGGCACGTCCATCGATGGCAACAGTTTCGAGATGCCTGCTGATGATGCGGTCGTGACTGCCCTCTGGACGGTTATGGACTACACCTCCGGCCACGCCGGCACGGAGACCGATCCCTATATTATCTACAATAAGGATCAGTTGAACCAGCTCGCCTCTCGCGCGAACGCCAGTATAAATTACACCCAAGGGAAATACTTTAAATTAGGTGCCGATATCGAATACGATGGTACGGAGAACAACTATACTCCTATCGGCACATCCGGCCAACATTTTCGCGGCACATTCGATGGTGACGGCCATACGATAAGCGGTATTAATATAAATAGCACCGCGTCACGCCTGGCGTTGTTCGGCGATGTTAGAAATGGAATCGTGAAAAATGTCACGCTGGAAAGAAGCAGTTTCACCGGCGATGACCATATAGCTGGCATTGTCGGTTACATTTATAAGACTGTCATCTACAATTGCCGTGTAGAAAACACTGTCACCATAAAGGCCGTAGGCGGATATGCTTCTCACCATGGCGGCATTGTGGGCGGCATGAGCAGCACTGGCTCTACCATTGAAGGCTGCATCAGTATGGCCACGGTAATTGATGCCGGATTCAGCAACATCGATTATTATGGCGGCATTGCTGGCTCCAATCAGGGAGTTCTCAAAAACTGCCTTGTGCTGGGAGCTACTATTACGGCAAACACTCCTCAAAGAGGCGCAATTGTTGGATGGAACCCTGGTGGAGTCCTCTCTAATAATTACTATAATAACTGTAACGTACACGGCTATTCTACAAATAGAGGGTGCAATAATGCAGACATCACGGAGAACGACGGAGCAGTCCGTGCCGTAAGCTCCACTACCAAGCCGGCGGAAATCGGCGTGCAGATTGCCACCTACCCGCACGGTGGCCTCACGGTGTATGAGCACGGTGCCTTCTACAAAGGCACGTACTACCTCCGTCACGACCTTGCCGGCACAGCGGTCGGCCTGAACCAGACGCAGGGCGCCAAGGACGGCGTCACCGCCTGGTGGGGCACGTTCTACGACAGCACGACCAACCACACGCTGGGCGAAGGTGCCACGGCCTACACCCTGGGCACAGACTACAAGCTCTACCGCCTGGGCACCGACGGCCACACCATCCCCAAGGGCGTAGCCGTCATCATCATCGCCACCTCGGCCGATGCGGCCCTGATTCCCATTGGCTCGGGCGACTTGAGCGTCACCGACCACGCGAAGGGCGGCAACCTGTTGCGCGGTTCCGACACCTCCGTAAGTAGATCCAACATAGCAGGCACACCGTATGTGCTGGGCGAGGTTAACCACATCTTCGGCTTCCACCCGTTCACCGGCGCCGAGATTCCGGCGAACAAGGCCTATTATGTAGTAGAATAATTGTGTATCTTTGCCGAAAAACAATGCAGACATGAAACGCATCGCCTTATTCATCGCCATGGCCGCGGCGCTTGTGAGCGGCTGCAAGAGCCAGGAAAGCGCTCCCAGCGCTCTGGACGTGATTATGACCCGCACCAGCATCCGTAGCTTTACCGGGGAGCCTGTTCCCCAGGAGCAGTTGGAGACCATTCTCAAGGCCGGCATGGCAGCCCCGTCGGCCATCAATATGCAGCCCTGGCGCTTTGTCGTGGTAACAGACCAGGAAAAGATTGCCCAGGTCTTTGGCCAGGGTCCCCGTAACGGGATGTTCACCACCGCCGGTGCCGTGATTGTCGTCTGTGGCGAGTCCACCTCCATGCGCAAGCCCTTCGGAGAGCCCGATGCCCCCGAAGTGGAAATGGAGAATATCTTCTGGTATGAAGACTGCTCGGCCGCAGCCGAAAACATCCTGCTGGCCGCCCACGCCCTGGGTCTGGGCGCCGTCTGGACCGCCGGCTATCCCGGCATGGAACGTGTAGCGCCCATCGCCAAGGCCCTGGGCATCCCGGAGAAGGTTATTCCCCTTTGCGTCATCCCCGTAGGTATTCCGGCCGAATCCCCCGCCCCCAAGGATAAGTGGAAACCCGAATACATCCACTGGAACCAATGGTAGATATCTTCAACAGGGCCCGTTTGCTGCTGGGCGATGAAGGGATGAAGCGTATTGCCTCCAAACGGGTTCTGCTGTTTGGCGTAGGCGGCGTAGGCTCCTGGTGCGCAGAAAGCCTGGTGCGAAGCGGCGTCGTGCATCTGACCATCGTCGATGCCGACACCGTAAACGTCACCAACGTGAACCGCCAGCTGATGGCCACCACCCGGACCGTCGGGCAGGTGAAGGTGGAAGCGCTGAAGGAGCGTCTGCTGGAGATTAACCCGGAGGCCGATATTACGCCTGTCCAGAAACTGTTCACGGCAGAGAACGCCGCCGAATTCCAGCTGGACAGCTACGACTATATCATCGATTGTATCGATTCTTTAAAGGACAAGACAGCCCTTCTTGAACTGGCCTCCCACTCCCCTGCCACCCTCTTCTCCTCCATGGGCGCCGCCCTCAAGATAGACCCCACCCGTATCCGTGTGGCCGAATTCTGGGACGTGAACGGGGATCCGCTGGCCCGGGCCATCCGTAAAAAATTCCGCAAGGAAGGCCGGGAAACCGGCAAGCCCATTCTCTGCGTCTATTCAGACGAACTGCTGGAAAACCAGGGCGAGGCCGAGGAGCCCGCTAATGAAATTGTGCGCAAGGCCTGCGTTAACGGCAGTCTTGCGCACATAACAGCTATCTTCGGCCATACCCTGGCCGGATTGGTTCTGAAGGATATCCTTAGAAGTTAAACTTCGTCATGCAGATGAAGCGGTGATTGAGAACCCAGTCCTTGTCACCGGTGAACATACCACGCTCATTGCGGACACCGCTGCCGAATTCGGCGGCGGTAATGTTATATTCCAGGGACACGGTGAACTTGCCGATATTCCAGGCAACGGTAGGCGTGGCACGGAAGGCCTGCTGGATGTGAACGTCGGCGGAGTTATTCATCCAAACGGAGTTGTCCACCAGGTCCTTGGTGGTACCCAGCTGCTTCATATAACCGAGCATACCCATTACCTGGAACTTCTTGCCGTAGGAGAAGCTCACGAAGGAAGCCCAGTCCTGCATAGGCGTGTACTCGATGGTGCCGTCAGCGTTGAAGGAGTGTACACCGTAACCGGAAAGGAGGTTCATGTGCTCCCCAGCCTGGGCCAGGATGCTCTTGGCACGCAGCTGGAACAGACCGTCGGTATACTGGAAGAAGACGAAGGGAGAAACGGTGCTCAGGAGGCTCTTCACCTCCATGGCAGGAGCATTGCCATCCATGATTCTCCAGTCGGCGATGGTGCGGTAGGGACGCATGTTCACCAGGTCCACACCGGCCTTGGCAACCACCTTACCATTCTTATAAGTGATACCGGCATAGAGCTCCGGCAGGCCATACTTATAATAATCCTTGCTCTTGCCGGCAGGACCGGTGGGCAGGTAGTGGTTCAGGTACAGGAGGCTGGCGGTGAAGGTAAAGTGGTCGTTCAGTTTCACATCGGCCGTAACCTGAGGGCTGCGGTTGAAGGGGTTGAACGGAGCGCCGGTCTCCAGGTTGTTCATGTGCGGCATGTCGGCGGCCATCGGATGCCAGGTCTGGCCGAGGGTGAGGCTCACGGGGCTGTTGTCCCAGCTGAGCTTCATGAAAGCCTGACGCAGACGCAGGATGGGCACGTTGCTGCTGAGGTTGTAGAAGTCGGCCTCTACCTTACCGGAAACGCCCATGGTGCCGAACTTGTAGCCGGACACATCCAGGCCCAGACGGGTGGTGAGGGAGACGAAGCGCCAGTTGAAGCCGGCGTTCTGGTCGAAGCCGTTCACCATATCCACAGCCTTGGGCATGTAGAAATAGAGGTCTTCGGTACCGGCATTAACGGCACGGGTGTCGGCCACCGCATAGTTGCGGATGAAACCGTAAAGCTTGAATTTAGCAGGGGTCTCCTGCGCCATGGCGGCGCTGCCAAAAAGCAGCGCTGCCATCGCTATCATCAGAGTCTTTTTCATATTATGCAAAGGGGAAAAGTTTAGTGAGCCAGAAGTAACCCAGCACGAAGCCGATGATACCAATCACAAGACCCACCTTGGTCATATCCTTGGTCTCTACCATGCCGGTAGAGGAAGCAATGGCGTTCGGGGGCGTGGAAATCGGGAACAGCATGGCGATGGAGGCGCACACGGCGATGAAGATAATCATGGCGCTGGTGCCGCCCATGGCCAGGAACTGTGCGTTGTTGGCAGCCTCGGGGTCGGCCATACCGTTAGCCACAACGATGAGGATAGGAATCAGCAGGGCTGCGGTAGCGGAGTTGGAAATGAAGTTGGACAGGAAGTAGCACACAAGGCCGGCGATGATAAGCACCACCACCACGCTCATGCTGCCGAAAGGAATGGCCTGGATGAGCACCTTGGCAAGACCGGTATCCTGCAGGCAGTAACCCAGGCAGAAGCCACCGGCCACCAGCCACAGCACGGTCCAGTTGATTTCCTTGATTTCTTCCTTGCCGAACAGACCCGTGGCGGTGAACACACCCAGCGGGATGAGGGCAACGATATTGGAGTTGATGTGCGTGATCTGCTCGGTGGCCCACAGGAGGATGGTGCCTACGAAGGTGATCCACACCACGTAGAGCTTCCAGTCTTTCTTGCGGTCGCTTTCGGGAATCTCAAGCACGAGTTTCTTGGTCTTGAAGGGGAACATGAAGCGCAGCACCACCCAGGCGATCAGAATCATGATGATCACGTAGGGAATCATGTGCACGCACCATTCGCCGAAGCTCACGTCGATACCGGCCTGCTCCAGGGCGCCCTTGGCAGTAGCGTTGGGCGGGGTGCCGATAGGCGTGCCGATACCGCCGAGGTTGGCGGCCACCGGGATGGACAGGGCCAGGCCGATCTTACCCTTATCATCTGCCGGCAGCTTGGAAAGCACCGGGGTGAGCAGGGCCAGCATCATGGCGGCGGTAGCCGTATTGGACATGAACATGGAGAACACGGAGATCATGATGAGGAAGCCCAGCAGCACGATTTCCGGACGGGTGCCGAAGAGTTTCAGCAGGGCGCGGGCCAGCGTGACATCCAGGCCGTAACGCTCGGCCATGATGGCCAGCACGAAACCGCCGAGGAAGAGCATCACCACCGGGTCGGCCATGGAGCTCATGATACGGCCGTAAGGGACCAGCGTACCGTACTGCGGATCGCAGAACAGGCCGATACCCTTATTCGACACCGTAAGCAGTGCCACCACGATAACCACCAGGGAGGTGCTCCAGTTGGGAATGATCTCGAAGATCCACATGAGAGCAGCGAACACAAACAGCGCAATCACACGCTGCTGAACAACAGTCAGGGCATCGATGCCGAAGAAAGACACCGGCACGGCCCAGAGGAAGATGGTGATTGCCAGCACAAGCGGCAGGAACACCCAGTACTTCAGGTTAAACTTTTTAGCCATTATTGTTTAGTAATTATTTCTCGTAGGTTAAACGGATGTCTACAGGAATCTTCTCCAGCTCGAGGTTCACGATGTCGGCCTTCAGCGTGGCGGGCACCACGGCGTACTTGGCAGCGAACTGCTGGGCGGCCTGAAGGTCGCCGGTAGCCTGCATGAAGAGAACGAGTTCTCCCAGAGAAGCGATGGCCGATTCCGTCTTGGCGTAGTTGATGGAATACTTGCCGGAGGCCTTGCGGGCGATGGCGCCCTGCTCCATGAGGAAGTTGTAGACAATGAGGTTGGCACGGCCGGTGGCGTCGCCCAGGCCGAAGCGGGAAGAACGGATGATGTTGGCGATAAAGGTTGTCATCACGTCTTCCTTGGTGATGAGGGCATCGACATGGTGGGCGTTGACCTCCTTCATGCAAAGGTAGGCGCCCAGCACATTGGACTTGGCCTTTTCAAGCGTGAGGGCCTCGCTGCCCAGGGCATCGGCCACACTCCCCTTTCCGTTCACGGTTTCCTTCACGCCCAGGGACTGGGCCACCTCGCGGAAGACGATGTTCCAGTAGAAGGCGTTGGCATCCATGTGAGCCTGTTCCTCAGACTCCAGAAGCAGCATGCCGGCCGGGAAGACGGTGCGGTTGTATTTTTCACGGATTACGTTGTCGAACAGGATGGTGCGGGAGCCGAATTCCTCCTGCACGCGGCTGTCGTAAGGCAGGTTGATGGCGATGGTCTTGTAACCGGCGTTGGTGTAACCGCCGTAGTAGAGGACATCGCAGGAGAAGATGTTGGACTGGGCGCCCGGCACGAACCTGTGGTAGGCGGCGTCACCGGGCAGGGCAGCCTGCAGCTCCGGCAGACGCTCGCACAGGGCCTGCAGGGAGGCCGTGCGGTCCAGGTTCTTCAGGAGAACGTAGGCGCCATAGGAAGCCTTTTTGCCGTAAAGGGCGTCGTCGATGGTCTCTGTAGGGCCGATGACAAGGTCCATCTTGCTGTCGGTCATCTGCAGCCAGGCGCGTTCGGCGGCGTAGTAGTCGTCGGTGAGGACGGCATCGGCCATCTGCAGGAGGTACTCGCGTACGCTGGCCTTGATGGTGATGTCGGCGGCGGCGCGGAGGAGGTCGGCGATCTTGGTCACCTCTTCCTTATAGGCGTCGTGGAACCAGACGGCCTGCAGGGCGCCGTTGGCCTTGCGCTGGATGAGCGTGTAAGGGCTGTTCTTGGCGGGATCCTCCAGGGACTGGAATTCAGCGTCCGTCATGTCTTCCGGGTAGAAGCGGGCACCGGCCGGCTTTTCGCCGAAGCCCTGTACGAAGGGCTGGTTGTCGATGCGGTTCCACGGGCCGTAGTTCACCATGGCGAATTCACGCTCGGCGGGATCCTGTACATTATTGAAATAATCTTTGGAGCCGAAGTTCTGCGCCCAGTAGATGGCGTCGGCCTGGTCGGCTGCGAAACGGTAGAGATTCAGAACCTCCTTGCCATTGTCGGTGATGTCCGAAAGATCCGGAGCGGGGATGGTCACCGAAGCATAGTTCTCCAGCAGGCGAGCGGCCGTTGTCCGGCCATTTCCGCAGGACGCAATGGCCACTGCGATGGTCACTAGAGACAGTGCATTAATCAGTTTTTTCATCACAAGTGAGTTAGTTTGCAAACAGTCTGCAAAGATAGTAATTTCTTAATAGAAAGCCAGTATTTTACGCCAAGAATCTTTCTTCTGAATCGCTTGTGAAATCGTTTTTTATTCTTTACATTTGTAAGGGATTTTTGGAAAATCCTTAAACATTGACAACCATCAACACTAAACGCAAGTTTTATCATGAAGACAACCGACATCATGGCACGTCTGCAGGCCAAGTACCCGCTTGAAAAAGAGTACCTGCAGGCAGTTCAGGAGGTTTTGGAATCCATCGAGGATGTGTACAACCAGCATCCCGAATTCGAAAAGGCAAAGATCGTGGAACGGATCGTAGAACCGGACCGCATCTTTACGTTCCGTGTAACCTGGATCGACGACAAAGGCGAGGTCCAGACCAACACCGGTTACCGTATCCAGTTCAACAGTGCCATCGGTCCCTATAAGGGCGGTCTCCGCTTCCACAAGGCTGTGACCCCTTCCATGCTCAAGTTCCTGGGCTTCGAGCAGACCTTCAAGAACGCCCTCACCACCCTCCCGATGGGCGGCGCCAAGGGCGGCTCCGACTTCGACCCCGTGGGCAAGTCTAACGACGAAATCATGCGCTTCTGCCAGGCCTTCATGCTGGAGCTCTGGAACTGCATCGGCCCGGATCAGGATATCCCTGCCGGCGACGTAGGTGTGGGCGGCCGTGAAATCGGCTACCTCTACGGCATGTACAAGAAGCTGGCCCGCCAGTACAACACCGGCGTGCTCACCGGTAAGGGCGGCACCTGGGGCGGTTCCATCCTTCGCCCGGAGGCTACCGGTTTCGGTGCCCTCTACTTCACCCAGCATCTGCTGGAGAAGGCCGGCAAGGACATCAAGGGCAAGAAGGTCGCAGTTTCCGGTTTCGGCAACGTAGCCTGGGGCGCCTGCATCAAGGCCACCGAGCTGGGCGCCAAGGTTGTGGCCATCTCCGGCCCGGACGGCGTGTGCCACATCCCGGAAGGCATCACCCCCGAAATGATTGACTACATGCTGGTCATGCGTGCTTCCAACCGCAACAAGGTACAGGACATGGCCGACAAATTCCCCGGCAAGGCTCAGTTCACCGCCGGCAAGAAGGCCTGGAGCATCCCTGTAGACATCGCTCTCCCCTGCGCTTTCCAAAACGAACTCTCCGAGGAAGACGCCAAGGAACTGAAGGCCAACGGCTGCTGGTGCTGCTGCGAGGTCTCCAACATGGGCTGCCAGCCGGAAGCCATCCACTACTTCCAGCACAACGGCGTGCTCTTCGCCCCTGGTAAGGCTGTGAACGCCGGTGGCGTTGCCACCTCCGGTCTGGAAATGACCCAGAACGCCGAGCACATCTCCTGGAGCGGCAAGGAAGTGGACGAGAAACTCCACTTCATCATGAAGTCCATCCACGAGCAGTGCGTCAAGTACGGCACCCAGCCCGACGGCTCCGTAGACTATGTGAAGGGCGCCAACATCGCCGGCTTCATGAAAGTCGCCACCGCCATGCTTGAGCAGGGAACGATCTAATCCCACTCACAAAAGACAACAAAAAACTCCGGCCTAAGCGGTCGGAGTTTTTTTTATGAATTAATTTGAATTTACTTGGTGGCGGCGGCAGCCTGCTGAGCCTCGGCCTGGGCCTGGAGTTCGGCCTGCAGGGATTCGAGGGTGCGGTCGTCGGCGATACCGAGGGCCTTGCGGGCTTCTGCGGTGAGGTCGATCACGCTGTCTGCGAAATAGATGGCCTGGGAGGAATCGAACAGAGCGGTAACGCCCTTGGCCTTAGCCAGCTCGGTGACGGCCTTGGTAGCCTTCTCCTGGATGGGAGCGGTGAGCTGAGCCTGCTGCTGCTGGAGTTCCTGGCTGATGCTGTTCTGGAATTCCTGGATGCGGTTCTGGATTTCATAGAGCTCACGCTCCTTGGATTCACGGATGGCAGCGGTCCAGCTAGCCTGCCTCTGCTGGTACTGGGTTGCTTTACCCTGATACTCCTCTACCATGGCGGCGTAGGTCTCTTCGGCCTCTTTCTGGGATGCGGCGATGGTGGCGCGGGCAGCGTCCATTTCGGGCATCAGCATGACAAGTTCGTTGAAGTTCACTTTGGCCAGCTGCTGGGCAGAGGCGGTGAGAGTAGCAAGTGCCGCGAGGGCAATGACAAACAGTTTTTTCATATCTACAGTAATTTAATTTCAGTTATTAGCCGGGGTGTTGTTCACAATTTTCATACCACACTAGAACTGCTGACCCAGCACGAAGTGGAAGTGACTTCCGCCGTTGGTGGTATCGTCGAAGCCGTAGCCCCAGTCGACACCCAGGAGGCCGATCATCGGGAGGAACACACGCACACCCACACCGGCACTGCGCTTGATCTGGAACGGGTTGAACTCACGGATATCGCTCCAGCAGTTACCGCCTTCCAGGAAGGCCAGGGCGTAAATGGTGCTCTGCGGCTGCAGGATCACCGGATAACGGAGTTCGAGGGTGAACTTGTCGTATACGTTACCGGCATAGCTCTCGTAGCTCTGGCTGTAAGGAGTCATCTTACGGGGCGTGAGGGAGTAATCCTCGTAACCGCGCAGGGAGACGATTTCGGCGCCGTAGGTCATGTAACCCGACATACCGTCACCACCCACCTGGAAGTTCTCGAACGGAGAGTAACCCCAGTTGCGGTTGTAGTAACCCAGGTAACCGAACTGGGCACGGGTCATGAGTACCAGGTCTCCGGCCAGTTTGGTGTAAACGGTGCCGTTGAATTTCCACTTGTGGTACTCGATCCACTTGTAGCGCTGGGCGCTGGTCCAGTCGTTGTAGTTCACATCCTTCCAGCTGTTCACAGGGACGCGGTTTCCGTTCGCATCGTAGGTGTACTTACGGAAGAGGGAGTACGGCGGAGTGAACTGCAGGGAAGCCGAGAACTCGGAACCCGTACGGGGATAAATCTGCTGGTCCGAAGAGTTACGCGTGAGGGAGATGGTGTAGCTCAGGTTGTGGGAAATACCATCGTTGAACGCGAAGTAACTGTTGGTCCAGTTGGTGAGCTTGTAAGTCTGCCAGCTGAGGTTGTTGTACAGCACGAAGTAGCTGTCCGGCCACTTCAGGCGGGTACCCAGACCGGCGTTGAAGCCGAAGACCTCGAACATCTTGTCGGTGGACAGAATGCCGATGGCAAGATAGGAGTCCGTCATTCTGGAATAGTAACCGGAAATGCTCAGGGACGTCGGTTTCTTGCCGAAGAGCCAGGGCTCCATGAAGCTGGCGCTCAGGGAAGTGTAGTACTTACCGTTGGTCTGGAAACGCAGCGACAGGTTCTGGGCATCTCCCAGCGGGACAGGCCGCCAGGCACCCTTGTCGAACATGCGGCGCGTAGAGAAGTTGTTGAAGCTGACACCGGCCGTGAGCACGAAGGTGTTACCGCCCCAACCACCGGAAAGTTCCAGCTGGGAAGAAGGCTTCTCCGTTACATTATAGACAATGTCAACCGTATTGTTCAGCTGATTGGGCAGGATGTTGTAGCCCGAGCCCTGTACCATGATGGCCTCAGGGTCGAACTGACCCATGGAAGCGATTTCACGGACGGAACGCTCAAAGTCCGTCTGGCTGAAGAGGTAGCCGGGACGGGTAGCCACCTGACGGCGTACCACCTTCTCGTTGGTGAGGTCGTTGCCGTTGATGATGATTTCGTTCAGGATGGCGGGCTTGCCCTCGGAGATACGCATCTCCACATCCACGGAGTCGTTCTGGATATTGACCTCTACCGGAGTAATATTAAAGAAGAGGTAACCGTTGTCGCGGTAGAGCTTGGAGATATCGTAGTCGCCTTCCTTTCCGCCGCCGTGCAGGCGCTTCTCCATGGTAACGAGGTCGTAGACATCGCCCTTCTTGATCTGAAGAATCTCGTTGAGTACGTCGGAGGGATAGACGGAGTTACCAGTCCAGGTAATGTTGCGGAAGTAATACTTGCGGCCCTGGTCGAACTCCATGTCGATGTTCAGGTGCTTGCCGTCCTCCAGGAAGTACACGGAGTCGCGCACCAGGCGGGCGTCGCGGTAACCGGCTTCGTTGAAGGCATCCAGCACGGTCTTACGGTCCTTCTCGTATTCCTTCTCCTTGAACTTCTTGGACTTGAAAAAGTTGTACCAGGTGCGGGCGTGCGTCTCGTGCATGTTCTTGGCGAGCTTGCGGGCGCTGATATCGCCATTACCGGAATAGTTGATATCCTTGATCTTGATTTTCTTGCCTTTGTCTACGTGGAAGATGACCTGGATGGCGCTGGCGATGCGCTCGTCCTTCTTGGTCTCCACATCTACGTCCACTTTCAGGAAGCCTTTCTCCTTGTAGTAGCGCTTGATAATGTCAACGGAGGTGCGTCTTACATACTCGGAGTACTCGCGGCCGGCGCGCAGGTTCAGGCGCTCCTGGAGGTCCTTTCTTTCACCGGACTTGACACCGGTATACTCCCAGCGGGAGACACGCGGACGCTCCTTGATGGCAATCTTGAACCAGGCTGTGTCGGCCTTGGCGGAAAGGGAGTCCACAATCACGGCCACATCCTCGAAGTAGCGCTGGGCCACCAGACGCTTCACGATTCCCGTGACATCGTCGCCGGGGACAGTGATTTCCTGACCGGCCTGCAAGCCCGTGAGCTGCAGGATCTGGTGCTCGTTGAAGTAGTGGTTTCCTTCTACGCCCACACCGCCCACGATGTACTTCTGGGGGCGGTTATAATCGATTTCAATGCTGCTGCGGGTTTTCTGCGCCTGCAGGGAGTAACCAGCCAGGAGCAGGACAGCAGCGAAGAGTATCTTTTTCCCTCTCATTGACGAAATGTGTTATCTTGCAAAGATAAATATTTTATTTCACTTTTCCATATCGGCGATCCCGACTCGCATAGGCTGCCAAAGCCTCCCGGAACTGCGGTTTCCGGAAGTCCGGCCACAGCACATCCGTGAAGTAGAACTCCGTGTATGCACACTGCCAGAGCAGGTAATTGGAGATGCGAAGTTCCCCGGAAGTGCGAATCAGCAGGTCCGGGTCCGGGATGCCGGCGGTAACCAGGTAACGGTCGAAATCCTGCAGCTCCATGGCCTGGAACTGCTCCGGCGTGAGTTCTGCCTGGGCTTTCTTCATGGCCTGCAGCAAATCCCACTTGCCGCTGTAGCTCAAAAAGAGAACAAGGGTGGTACGGGTGTTGCCGGCCGTACGGGCCATCATGTCGTCGATGGTGTCGTTCAGGCCTTTGCTCAGACGGGCGCGGTTGCCCAGCACCACGAAGCGGATGTTGTTGTCCATGAAAGAAGGAAGCTCCTTCTCCATGGCCTTCATCATGAGCTCCATCAGAAACAGGACCTCCTCCTGCGGACGGTTCCAGTTTTCTTCCGAGAATGCATAGACGGACAGGTACTTGATGCCCTCTTCTGCCGCGGCTTCCAGGCAGGCACGAACGCTTTCCACGCCCTCCATGTGCCCTTTCACTCGCTCCATGCCGCGGGCTTTCGCCCATCGGCCATTACCGTCCATGATGATGGATACGTGCTGCGGTATTTTGTCCATAGATTAAATTTCGTTGTTTCGCATATCCTCTCCCCAGAACAGGCGTGAAGTAAGAGCCTTCACGAACCCGGATTCGGGAAGCCGGACACGCTTAAGCGAAAACTGTGCCATCTCCACGTGAACGGACCAGTCCGGCTGGATTTCCACCACGCGGTTATCCATGGACATAAGGGCCCCGCCGTCGCGGGACTCGAAGGAGATATCGATTTTGGCGGTCTCGGGAATCACAATCGGGCGCACATTGAGGTTGTGCGGAGAAATAGGAGCCAGGATGAGCACCTTCGTATCCGGCATACAGATGGGGCCGCCCACGCTCAGGGAGTAGGCCGTAGAGCCGGAGGGCGTAGCGATGATCAGGCCATCGGCCCAATACGTCGGGAGCGGTTCGCCGTCCACGCTCACGTGGATGCCCAGCACGGAGGAGCCGCTGCGATGGATGGCCACCTCGTTCACCGAATAGGGGAGCATGCCGATGGAGCGGCGCGCCTCGGGTCCCTTCAGGGTGGCGTTGAGCACCGTGCGGTACTCGATGCGGAAGTCTCCCTCCATGAGGGCCTTACGCACGGCTTCGGGCCGGTTTTCGCACAGGAAACCGATGCGGCCGAAGTTGACGCCGAGGATGGGCAGGCCGATGTCGGCCACCACATGCGCGGTGGACAGGAAAGTGCCGTCTCCGCCCATCGACAGGACGAGGTCCGTGTCCGGACGGACGTCCGCCTTGGTGCGGATTTCGTATACTTCGTAGGTCGCGCTTTCCAGGTCTTTGACAAGGGCCTGGACGTGCTCGTCCTTACGGAGTTCCTCTTTGAGGATAAAGTATCCTATTTTCATAGCTTGCGATTAAATCAACTGACAAAAATAACATATTTCCGACAAAATTCCTTACTTTTGTGCTCACATAAATAGTATATATGACGCGACTGAGTGTAAATATCAATAAAATCGCCACAATCCGTAACGCGCGGGGCGGAAACGTGCCCGACGTGACCAAGGCGGCCGTGGACTGCGAGGCTTTCGGGGCCGAGGGAATCACCGTACACCCCAGGCCCGACGAGCGGCACATCCGTTATGCCGATGTACGGGAAATCCGCCCGCTCATCAAGACGGAATTCAACATTGAAGGCAACCCCACCGTGGACAGTTTCGTAGACCTGGTGCTGGAGGTCGTCCCGGACCAGGTGACGATGGTCCCCGACGGGCACAACGCCATCACCTCCAACGCCGGCTGGGACACGCTGCGCAACAAGGACCTCCTCACCGACCTGTGCAAGACCTTCAAGGCCAAAGGCATCCGCACGTCCATCTTCATCGACCCGGATCCCGCGATGGCCGAGGGTGCCGCCGCCTGCGGCGCAGACCGCGTGGAACTTTATACGGCCGATTATGCCGCCGAGTATCCGCTGGACCGTGAAATCGCCATTGCACGCTATCTGGAGACGGCTAAGGCAGCCCGTGCGGCCGGTCTCGGCCTCAATGCCGGACACGACCTTTCCCTGGAAAACCTGGCCTACTTCATCGAGACCATTCCCTGGACCGACGAGGTCTCTATCGGCCACGCCCTCATCTCCGATGCGCTCTATCTGGGCCTCGAGAAAACTATTCAGGCGTACCTATCGCAAATCCGCAAAAAATAATTATCTTTGCCCTTCCGTACGATTAATATTTAACAACAACCAATAATGAAAAAGAACCTCATCTTGTTTGGCGCAGCCGCCCTCATGGCCATCGCCGTTTCCTGCAACCAGAACCAGACCGCCGCTCCCGCTGACGCCGCCGCTCCCGAAAGCGTAGCCGCCGCCGGCAGCATCGTCTACTTCAACATGGACAAAGTGATGGAAGGCTACGACATGGCCAACGACCTCAACTCCGTGTTCGAGACCAAGACCTCCGGTATCCAGGCCGAGATTGACCGTCGCGGCAAAAAGCTGGAAAAGGACGCTGCAGATTTCCAGAACAAGGTTGACAAAGGCCTCCTGACCAACTCCGTTGCCCAGGCTCAGTACCAGAAGCTCCAGGAGCAGCAGCAGAGCTACCAGCAGTACGCTGTGAACAAGCAGCAGGAGATGGCCGAAGAGCAGCAGGTGATGATGAACCAGATCGCCAACGCCATCGCCGAATATGTAGCCGAATACAACCAGGAGAAAGGCTATGCCATGATTCTGGCCACCGCCGGCCCCATCCTCACCACCCCTGTTGTCACCGCCGATCCCAAGCTGGACATCACCGAGGATCTGCTCGCCGGCCTCAACGCCGCCTACATCAAGACCAAGGAAAACTCTAAGAAATAAGTGAGGATAGCCTTACTTTCAAGTTTCTACCCCCTTCGGGGGGGCATTTCCCAGTTCAACGCAAGTATGCTTCTTGGACTGGGAAAATGTCATATAGTAAAGGCCTTCTCTTTCTCCCGGCAGTACCCGGATTTCCTCTTCCCCGGCAAGACGCAGTACGTCACCCCGGAAGACGAAGCCACGCCGGTAGAGGCCGATGCTATCCTGGATACCATCAATCCCCTTACCTGGATCAAAACCGCCCGCGCCATCCGTAAATGGAAGCCGGACCTGCTGGTCATGAAATACTGGATGAGCTGGTTCGCGCCGTCGCTGGGCTACGTTGCCCGTCACTGCGGCTGCAAGAGCATCGTGGTGCTGGACAATGTGATTCCCCACGAAGCCCACTGGTTTGACAAACCCCTCACCAAGTATTTCCTGAAGGGTTGCACGGGCTTCATCAACATGTCGGAAAGCGTGGAAAAGGACCTGCTGTCCCTACGCCCCGACGCCCCCCACATCCTGCGTTCGCACCCGCTCTACGCACACTTCGGCCCTAAAATGGAGCGCGAAGAGGCGGCCGCGACCCTTGGCGTGGACCCCGCCAAAAAGACCCTTCTCTTCTTCGGCCTCATCCGGGAATACAAGGGGCTGGATATCCTGCTGGAAGCTTTCCGGAGCCTGCCGGAAGACTACCAGCTCATTGTAGCCGGAGAACCTTACGGTTCTTTCGACAAGTATCAGAAGATCATTGACACCCTGCCCGGGAAAGACCGCGTTCACGTGTTCCCGGACTATATCCGCGACTCCCAGGTCAAACAGTTCTTCTGCGCGGCCGACGTAGCCGTCCTCCCCTACCGGAGCGCCACCCAGAGCGGAATCAGCTCCATTGCCTACCACTTTGATGTACCCATGATTGTCACCGACGTAGGCGGCCTGCGGGGCACCATCGGCGAACGTGGCACGGGAATTGTCGCATCAGAGCCCAGTCCGGAAGCCATCCGTACAGAAATCCTCCGCTATTTCGCCGACGCCTCCCTGCGGGAAGGCTGCCGCGAGGCCATCGGCCGGGAGAAACAGCGGCTGGGATGGGATGCCTTCTGCACTTGTTTAACTGACTTCGCCGCTACATTATAACATAGTAACGCCATGAAAAGACTTCTTACCGTCATCGCCGCCCTCGCAGTCCTTGGCTGCGCCCAGGCCCTTGCACAGGATTATGTTCCCACACCCGTCACCGTCTCCAAGGAGAAGGTGAAACTCAACGGCAAAGTATACCTGTCGCACGTGGTGCTGGAGAAACAGACGCTTTACAGCATCAGCAAAGCCTACGGCGTGAGCGAAGAAGATCTGTACGAGGCCAACCCTTCCCTGCGGGAACTGGGTCTGCAGAAGAATGCCATCCTGCTTGTCCCCTACCGCGGAGAAGTTACGGTGACGGAAGAACCCGCCGCCCAGGAGCCCCAGGCCCGGGATTACATTGAGCACACCGTCCGCTGGTACGAGGACATTGAGGACATCGCCCGGCGTTACAATGTTACTTCGAAAGAAATCATGCAGGCCAACGGGCTGCAGAGCAAGAAACTTTCCACCCGCCAGGTACTGAAGATCCCTGTGCCCAAGCCGGTGGAGGAAACGCCTGCCCCTGAAGCGCCCGTTACTGTGGAACAGGTTGTAGCCGACAGCGCCGAGCCTGTTTCCGTAGAGAACGTTCCTGAAGTGCCCGACAGCGCCCTGCTGGCCCAGCGCAAGCAAAACGGCGCGCACTTCTCCCTGATCCTTCCCCTCCGCGCAGCTTCCAACACCAGTGAAATCAACATGGATTTCTACTCCGGTGTACTCATGGCCCTGAAAGACCTGGAGGAAGAGGGCGTGAAGGTGAACATGAACGTCTACGACCTCAACGCCGGCATCCCGCCCATCGAGGAGCTGGTGAAGAGCGACTTCGTGCTCGGCCCTGTCGCCTCGCGGGACATCGAGGCCATCCTTCAGCGCGTAGAGGGCCGCGTTCCGGTGATCTCCCCGCTGGACCAGAAAGCCGCCGCGCTCAGCGCCAACTACCGAGGCTTCATTCAGGCACCATCGGCCACAGACCATCAGTACGAAGACCTCGCCCAGTGGGTGAGCGAAGAGCTACAGCCGAAGGATAAGGTCATCCTCATTACCGAGAAGGGTGCGGGCAGCGTCACCGCTCCCGTGGCCATCCGCAGTGCCCTGGCCCGCCGCGAGCTGTCCTACGACATCCTCAACTACGCCATCGCCGAAGGCCGCAGCATCCCGGCCACGCTCACCAATATCATGGCCGGCAAGGACAGCCTGAACCGCGTCATCGTTGCCACCGAGAACGAAGCGTTCATGGGCGACGTAGTGCGCAACCTCGGCATCATGCAGGGTAAAGGCTACAAGATTGTGATGTACGCTCCTTCCAAGGTTCGCACGTTCGACACCATCGAAGGCACCGCCTACCACGACGCAGCCCTGCACATCAGCACGTCCTATCACGTGGACTACTCCGACCCGCAGGTAGACCGTTTCGTGCACCAGTATCGCGCCCTGTTCGGCACCGAACCTTCCCAGTTCGCGTTCCAGGGTTACGACACTGCCCGTTACTTCATCGTGCGTTGCATCCGCTACGGCAAGCACTGGGACCGCCATCTGGGCAACGAGCGCAGCAGCGGCCTGCACACGGACTTCCTGTTCATCCCCGACGAAAATGGCAACAACCACAACAAGGCTGTGCGCCGTATCGTCTTTGAAACGAATTACACCACCACTTTACAGCGTTAATCCTATGGAAACTGTTAAGACTTTGATCCTGGGCGGTGGCCCTGCCGGTTTCACGGCTGCCATTTACGCCGCCCGTGCCAACCTCTCCCCCGTGGTATATGAAGGCATTCAGCCCGGTGGCCAGCTGACCACCACCACCATTATAGAAAACTTCCCCGGCTTCCCGGACGGCGTAGACGCCAACACGCTCATGGATTCCATGCGCAAGCAGGCCGCCAATTTCGGAGCCGACATCCGTCAGGGAACCGCCACCGCGGTAGACCTGGGCAAGCATCCTTTCCACGTTACCATCGACGGCAACAAGGAAATTGAAGCCCAGACCCTGATTATTGCCACCGGTGCACAGGCCAAATACCTGGGCCTGCCCTCCGAGGACAAGTTCAAGGGTGCAGGCGTGAGCGCCTGCGCCACCTGCGACGGATTCTTCTACCGCAAGCGCACCGTAGCCGTTGTGGGCGGCGGTGACACGGCCTGCGAAGAGGCCCTGTACCTGGCCAGCCTGGCCAAGAAGGTGTACATGATTGTGCGCCGGGATGTGTTCCGCGCCTCTAAGATCATGCAGAAGAAGGTCCTGAACACTGAAAATATTGAAGTGCTGTGGAACTGCAACACGCAGGAAGTCCTGGGCGACGCCATGGGCGTTACCGGTGCCCGCCTCGTGCGCAAAGACGGCACTGTATTTGATATTGCCATCGACGGCTTTTTCCTGGCTATCGGCCACACGCCGGCATCGGCCCTGTTCGCCCCCTGGATCAAGCTGGACGAAAACGGTTACATCCTCACGGAAGGCACCAGCACCCAGACTTCGGTTCCCGGTGTGTTCGCCGCCGGCGATGTGATGGATCCGCGCTACCGTCAGGCCGTAACGGCCGCCGCTTCCGGCTGCAAAGCCGCCCGCGATGCTGAAACCTTCCTTTTGGAACATGAGAATTAATATGAAGTCATTGAAGATTGTCGCCGCCATCCTGACGGCATCCCTGGCGGTTCTCGCCTGCAAGAGCCAGTACGAAGTGTTGCTCGCTTCCAACGATGTGGATGCGAAATACGACGCCGCCATGGAGTACTTCCAGAACAAGAAGTACCAGAAAGCCGCTCAGCTGTTCGAGTCCATGGCCGTACTGACCAACGGCACTTCCCGCGACGACACAGTCCAGTACTATTGGGGCCTTTCCAACTACCGGTTCAAGGATTACTATACGGCCGAATCCAACTTCGCCCGTTTCGTGGAGAACTTCCCCCGCAGCCCCTTCGCCCCGGATGCCCAGTTCTACCGCCTGGACTGCCTGTACCGCGCCACTTATCGCTGGGAACTGGACCAGGTGCCCACCAAGTCCTGCATGGAGGCCATCCGTCAGTACATGCGTGAGTACCCCGACGACGAGCCGCACATCAAGGCCTGCGAGGCCATGATGCACGACCTGCAGGACCGCCTGGACCGCAAGGACTTCGAGGCCGGCAAGCAGTACTACATCATGGAGGACTACCCCGCCGCCCGCGTGAAATTGCGCAATGTGCTCAAGGCCAACGCCGACAACTTCTACCGCGAGGATGTGCTCTACTACACCGCCATGGCTTCGTACCACTATGCCCGCCTGAGCGTGAAGGCCAAGATGAAGGAGCGCTATCTCACCTTCGTGGACGACTACCTCAACTTCGTGGGCGAATATCCGGAATCCCACTACCGCTCAGAGCTGGACGGCCACTACCGTGACGTGCAGAAATTCCTGGGCCGTAACGGCGAAACGCCCGAAGAAACGGCAATTGAAAAATAATTGAAACTCCCGCGAAATATCCGCAGTACAATATATAGATAACGTATTGTAGAGAAAATGGAAAACAAGAAAAAAGTACCCTCCAACACGGTTACCCGTGACATCAAGAACCTGGCTGCCCCTACCGGAAACATCTACGAGTCTGTAGTGATTCTGTATAAGAGAGCCAACCAGATTGCAGTAGCAGAGAAGAAGGAACTCATGAAGAAACTGGACGAGTTCCGCGGCGACCGTGACACCATGGAAGAAGTGTTCGAGAACAAGGAGCAGATTGAAATCTCCAAGTACTATGAGCGCCAGCCCAAACCGGACCTGGTAGCTATCTCCGAATTCGAAGCCGGCGAGCTTTTCTATCGCAAGGCCCAGAACGAAAATCCGATCGACATCAACGGAGAGTAAAGCCATGCTTTACAGCCTCTCCGTCAATAACTACATTTTGATAGGCTCTTTGGAAACCGAGTTTCCGGAGGGCCTCATCATTATAAGCGGAGAGACCGGCGCCGGCAAATCCATCCTGCTGGGCGCCTTATCCCTGGTACTGGGCGCGAAGGCCGATGCGGCCATGGTGGGCCCTGCCGGGGAAAACTGCGTGGTAGAGGCGGTCTTCGGCGTAGACGACACCGTGCGTCAGATTCTGGCCGATGCCGACCTCCCCTCGGAGGATGACCGTCTGGTGCTTCGCCGCACCGTCGGCCGCAGCGGACGCTCCCGCAGCTTCGCCAACGACGAACCTGTGAGCGTGAGCGTGCTGCAGGAATTATCGGCCTGTCTCGTGGACATCCATTCCCAGCACCAGACGCTGCGCCTGCAGGACGCCCGCTTCCGCATGGAGGCGCTGGACCTGCGCGCCGGCTGCGAGGAGCTGTGCA
>Ga0310786_10004040_pt1 | contig 20672 bp, 18 predicted proteins | sample AusTroGonzalo_MG_FD_203881 | JGI IMG/M metagenome (GOLD analysis project Ga0310786, IMG submission 203881) | Bovine rumen microbial communities from tropical cattle in Woodstock, Queensland, Australia - Gonzalo_03 (v2) (version 2) | ecosystem: Host-associated > Mammals > Digestive system >... | reverse complement strand
CGCGGCAGTGCTTCTTGATTTCTTCGTGGGCGAACTTGATGGCCTCCAGCATGTCGTGCTCGGAAACCTCGTTCATTTCGCCTTCCACCATCATGATGTTCTCCTCGGTAGCGGCCACCATGAGGTCAAGGTCGGCGCGCTTGTTATCTTCGAAACCGGGGTTGATGACGAACTTGCCGTCGATGCGGGAAACGCGCACCTCGGAAACCGGACCGCCGAAGGGCAGGTCGGAGGAGGCGAGGGCGGCCGATGCGGCCAGACCGGCGAGGGCATCCGGCTGGATGTCTTTCTCGGCGGAAATCAGCATCACGTTAACGAAAACCTCCAGGTGGAAGTCGGAGGGCCACAGCGGACGGATAGGACGGTCCACCAGGCGGGCGATCAGCACCTCATAGTCAGAGGGGCGGCTCTCCCTTTTCAGGAAACCGCCGGGGAAACGGCCGGCAGCGTAATATTTCTCACGATAATCCACGGTGAGGGGCATGAAGTCGGTGCCCTCTTTCACCTCCGTGGCGCAGGTGACGGTGGCAAGCAGCATGGTGCCACCCATTTTGACAACGGCAGAACCGGCGGCCTGTTTGGCCAGTTTGCCGGTCTCGATCTCGATTACCCGACCGTCGGGTAATTCAATGGTCTTCTTGATAATGTTCATTTCTTCTATTGTTTCGTCGTATATCGTCTGTCCCCCTATGGGACTTTTTTATCAAAAAAGGGGTAGGATGCCTTGCATCCGTACCCCCGTTTTTTCCTATCCTGTTGCTTATCGGCGGAGACCCAGCTCCTTCACGATAGCGCGGTATCTCTCAATGTCGATCTTCTGAAGATAGTTCAGAAGCTGACGGCGCTTGCTGACCAGGCGAAGAAGGCTGCGACGCGTTACCACGTCTTTCTTGTTCTTCTTCACGTGCTCAGTCAGGTGAGCGATACGGTAGGAAAATAAAGCAACCTGACTCTCAGGAGAGCCGGTGTCCTTATTGGACTTTCCGTACTTCGCGAAAATCTCTTGCTTTTTCTCAGGCTGTAAATATTCTGCCATTGTGCAATGAGTTTTGGTTTGTTAGTTACTTGCGGGACCTTCCCGCAAAAAAGCTTGCAAATTTAGGCAATTATTTTTGATTTGCCAAATTTTTCAGGGCGCTGTCCAGGGCATCCCAATGTGCCTGGCTCATGCGGCTGGGACTGAGGAAGCAGACACCGGCGGCACCGGCCTTCATGGAATTGGCGATGGCGCCTTCCATCTCGTCGGGCGTAAGGCCGAATTCGGTGGGGTTCTTGAGCTGGTCCTGGTGTTCCCAGTTCTGGCAGATGCGGAGACCGCTCATGACGGGGGTATGGCCGGCCGCCTCCACTTCTTCTGCTACTACGGAACCAATCCAGTCCAGGTCTTCCTCGTAGTATTCTTTATAGTTCATGGGGAAGAACATGTCCACCACCCACTGGTTCCACTGCTGACGCACCATGTGCTCGGCGTAGGAAATGGGGCCGGGGAACACGTCCACGCTCACTTTCTTGCCAACCTCGTGGATGGCGCGGGCCATCCGGTCTACAAACAGGGTGAGCTGGTCGCAGCGGAACTGGGCCCATTCGGTCACCTTTTCCGGCTTCTCCACCTGGCGGATATCGATGCCGGTCTGCTCCAGGAAGGTGCTGGTGCAACGGTCGCAGTAGCAGTAGTCTGCCGGCGGATATTCTTCGTGATTATCTTCAAGGCCGAATTCCTCGCTGAGGGCGCTGGCTAGAATTACATCCGGGTAGCGGATGAAATCCAGGCGCACGTAGTCTACATCGGGAATGCTGGCAATTTCAAGATATTGCTGTTTCAGGAATTCCTGCACCTCCGGGTTGGCCGGGTCCAGGAAACGGTAATTCGAAACGTAGGAGGGATGCTGGTCCGAGCTCTGGCCCAGACGGTTCACGGCATACCACTCGTGCGGCAGGCCTTTGCGCAGCATGGAGGGAATCCAGGCATGGTACTCCAGGCCTTCGGCGTGGGCGAGGGCCGATGCCTCCCGCACCTGCTCCAGGCTCCTCGTCTCGATGCACACGCCCGTGACGCCGTGGCTCTTCCACATGCGGAAGCAACGCTGGAGCGAGTCCATATCCATGTGGGAGGGGATGTTCTGCCAGACGTATACCGGTATCTGAGTTTGGGGACGGGAGCAGGCTGCCATAAGCAGGATGGCAGCAATGGAAACGAGCAAGTTGGTTCTGATGCGCATTAAACTTTGGACGTTTTTTGACAATTACAAAATCTCACAAATATAATGGAAAACCTTTAAAACTCCAATTTTATGTCCTACTTATTTTTCGTATCTTTGTCAAAACAAAACCCATTAAAGAAATGAAGATCGGAATTTGCAACGACCACGCTGGCGTGGACTATAAGTTTAAGCTTGTCAAGATGCTCAAGAACAGAGGCATCGAAGTTGTCAACTTTGGTACGGATACCCCGGACAGCGTGGATTATCCGGACTTTGCCCATAAGCTGGCCGAGGCCGTGGAAAGCGGTGCGGTAGACAAGGGCATCGCCCTCTGCGGCACCGGTAACGGCATGGCCATGACCCTGAACAAGCACCAGGGCGTGCGCGCCGGCCTCGCCTGGGGCAGCGCCATCGGCAAACTTGTATCCCAGCACAACAACGCCAACGTGCTTGTGCTCCCGGCCCGCTTCATCAGCTACGCCATGGCTTCCGCCACGGTCCGCGCCTGGCTGGAGACCCCCTTCGAGGGTGGCCGCCACCTCAAGCGCATTGAAAAAATCCCCTGCAAATAATGAGTTTTTACGTTCCCCGTCCCGGCGAGGTTCTTTCCCACGACATTGCGGATTACCCGGAAGGGATTGTCCTGCCCATCGATAAACCTTATCGTTGGACGTCGGCCGATGTCATCCGCAAGCTGAAGTGGAAAGCCATCCGTCATTTTGAGAAGAAGAATCTGAAAGTGGGCCATGCCGGCACGCTGGATCCCCTGGCAACCGGCATCCTGCTGGTTTGCATCGGCGACGCCTGCAAGAAGGCGCAGCAGCTGCAGGACCACGACAAAGAATACATTGCCGGCATCCGCTTCGGCGCCACCACGCCGTCTTACGACCTGGAGAAGGACGTAGACCGGCGTTTCCCCCACGAGCACATCACCGAAGAGGCCGTCCGATCGGCCCTTCCGCCCTTCCTCGGCGAGCAGGAGCAGGTGGCACCCCTTTTCAGCGCCAAGAGCGTAGACGGCGTGCGGGCCTACGAGCTCGCCCGCAAGCTCTACCGGCAACAGCACTCCGGTGCCGTCATTCCCGGCTCCGACCGGGAATCTCAGTTTGACGCCACTGCCCTGGAAACCCTCCAGCGCAACCGGATCAACATCTCCGGGCTGGAACTGCTGAGCTTCTCAACCACAACCCCTGCCACACCGGCCGAGGCAAGCGTATCCGCCGCCTCTTCGCGCATTAATGTGGCCGATACATCGGCCCTCGGCCTTCCGGAGGCCTGCGTGCGCATCGCGTGCTCTAAAGGTACGTACATCCGCGCGTTCGCGCGCGACCTGGGCGAAGCGCTCGGCTCGGGCGCCCACCTGAGCGGGCTCATCCGCTCCCGCAGCGGGGATTTCGGCCTGAAAGACGCCCTCTCCCTGGAGCAGGCGCTTGCGCTTTTCCAGGGAAACTGCTAAATTTGCAGGTTATTTTACAGCTATGGAAAGAAGAACACGCGTTAGATTCGCTCCGTCCCCGACCGGCCCCCTGCACATGGGCGGCGTGCGTACGGCTTTGTATAATTACCTGTACGCCAAGCAGAAGGGCGGAGACTTCATCATCCGCATTGAAGACACGGACTCCCACCGTTTTGTCCCGGGAGCCGAAAAGTATATCATCGAGGCCCTGAACTGGTGCGGCATCATTCCCGACGAAGGTGTCGACGAAAACGGCAACGTAGTAGAGGTCGCTTCCCCGAAGCACCCGCACGCCCCTTACCGCCAGAGCCAGCGCCGTCCCATTTACCGTCAGTACGCCGAACAGCTGGTGAACGCCGGCTGGGCCTATTACGCCTTCGACAGCGCCGACGAGCTGAATGAAAAGCGCGCCGCCGCCGAAGCCGCCGGTGAAACCTTCATGTACAACGCTGCCTCCCGCACGAAGCTGCGCAACTCCCTCACCCTTCCGGAAGAGGAAGTGAAGAAGCTGCTGGAGACCACCACGGACTGGACCGTGCGCTTCAAGATGCCGGAAAACCGCATCGTGAAGATGGACGACCTAATCCGCGGCCACGTGGAGGTAAACACCGACACCCTGGACGACAAAGTCCTTTGGAAACGGGCCGATGAACTCCCGACCTACCACCTGGCCAACATCGTGGACGACCACCTGATGGAAATCACCGAGGTCATCCGCGGCGAGGAATGGCTCCCGTCCCTGCCTCTGCACTACCTGCTGTACGAGGCTTTCGGCTGGAGCGACACCATGCCCCGTTTCGCCCACCTGTCCCTGCTGCTGAAGCCTGTGGGCAACGGCAAGCTCTCCAAGCGTGACGGCGACAAACTGGGCTTCCCGGTGTTCCCCATGGCCTGGACCAACCCCGAAACCGGTGAAGTCTCCCACGGCTACCGTGAGGACGGCTACTTCCCGGAGGCCTTCGTGAACCTGCTGGCCTTCCTGGGCTGGAACCCCGGCGACGACCGCGAAATGTTCACCCTGCCGGAGCTGGTGAAGGCTTTCTCCCTGGATAAAGTACAGAAAGCCGGTGCTAAGTTCAACCCCGACAAAGCCAAATGGTACAATAAGGAATATCTGCGTCTGAAAACCACCGCAGAGCTTACGGACCTCTTCATCCCCGTGCTGGAGAGCCATGGCATCAAGGTGGTGGACTGCCCCTGCAACGCCCTCACGGCCGGTGCCTCCTTCGAAGGCCTGGGCGCAGACTTCGCCAACCACATCTTCACCCGTGAATACGTGGAAGCCGCTGTGGAACTGGTGAAAGAGCGTGCCACCTTTGTGAAGGATATGTGGGATATCGCCCACTTCCTCTTTGTGGCTCCGGCAGACTTCGAGGCATTCGGCGTCAAGGCCGGTGCCGGTCTTCCCACCAAGGCCGCAGACCCGAACCGTCCTGTGGATCCCCGCGCCAAGGTGTTCGACGATGCAGCTACCGCTCCTTTCCTGGCAAAGGATGTAGACAAGTTCTGGAAACCGGAACACTACGAGAACTGCTTCGAAGTAACCCAGTACATCTCAGGCGCTGAATTCGGTTTCGATGACCTGGAGGTCTACCGCGGAGCTATGACCGCCGAGGCTCTGGAAGGTGCCATCGAGGATTACATCAAGATGCGCGAGTATCCCATGGGTAAGGTGATGAACAGCCTGCGTCTGGCCCTTACCGGTGCCGCCAGCGGTCTGGGTATCGCTGCCATCCTGGGCTTCATCGGCCGCAAGGAGTTCGCCCGCCGTATGAGCTACGTCGCCGAGCGTCTGGGCCGCATTTAAGCGTGAAGTGTAAGTAATTACTGCTCAAATAAATAATAAAATTCTCCCCGGTTGATTCGCCGGGGAGAATTTTAGTTCACACCCTAACTATGCGCACGGCGGATAGCAGGGATGTTCTCCAGGTCGGCCTTCGGCGTGCCGGGCTCGGTGCAGAGGACCGGGCGCTTGTCGGTGACGAAGCTGAAGTGCTTGGCGTTGTCGGAATTGTTATAGCCGATTTTGATGGGTTCCGGACCGGCGGGGATGTGCATCTCACCGTTGTGCTCGGTCTGCTCCCACTCGAAGTTCTCGTCAATAATCACCAGATTACCCAGGTCTTTGTTCAGGCCCAGGCCGCCGAGATCCATCTCGAATCCCGTGACAATGGCCGTGATACGCACCTTGTCACCGAACTCGGGGTCGTTGTCCCAGATGATACCCTTCTTGAAGTGGTTTGCATCGCCGGTATATTCGGAAATCATGTCGTCGATGCGCTCCAGGTCACTCATCTTGGCACCGCGCTCGTTGTTACCGGTGGTGATGTTCACCAGCACGTTCTTGGCGGTCTTGAGGTCGAAGTCGTTCAGCAGCGGGCTCTCGAAAGCGCCCTTTACGGCCATCTCCAGACGGTCGTTGCCGGTACCTTCGCCGCTACCCATCAGGGCCATGCCGGAGTTGCGCATCATCTTGCACACATCCTGGAAGTCCACATTGATGTAACCGGCGCAGTTAATCACTTCGATAATACCGCGAACAGCGGTGGCCAGTACTTCATCGGCCTTCGGGAAAGCCTCCTGGATGAGGGTGTCGCCGAAGAACTGGTAGAGTTTCTCGTTGTTGATGATCAGGAGGGAGTCCACGTTCTTTTCCAGTTCGTGGATACCGTCCACGGCCTTGGACTGGCTCTCATTGCCTTCGTTGCGGAAGGGGATGGTCACGACGGCTACGGTAAGGATGCCGCGGTCCTTGGCCATCTTGGCAATGACAGGGGAGGCGCCGGTACCCGTACCACCGCCCATGCCGGCCGTGATGAAGAGCATCTTGGTGCCGCAGTCCAGTACCTTGTGGGCAATCTCGTCCTGGCTTTCCAGGGCGGCGTTACGGCCGGCGGTGGGGTCGGTGCCCGCACCCAGACCGTTCTGGCCCATCTGGATCTTCACCGGGACCTCGCTGGAAGCAAGGGCCTGTGCATCGGTGTTGCATACGATAAAGCTGCAGCCCTGAATGTTCTGCTTGTACATGTAGTTCACGGCATTGCAGCCGCCGCCACCTACGCCGATAACCTTGATGATGGCGCTGTCCTCTTTCCAATCCAGGGGAACGATGTTGTTGTCTGCGTACATTACTCTTCTTCTTTATTGGCGCTGTCGTAGAACTTCAGCGCGGTGTCTTCTACGTTTTTCCAGAAAATGCTCAGGATGCCGGTCTTCTCGCTCTTGGGCTTGGAGACTTTGACCTTGGTGGTCTTCTGCGGCTTCTCCTTGGGCTGTGCCTCGCCGAATTCTTCCGGCTGGAAGAGGGTTTCCTTCGGCTCGGTCTCGTCGGTCACTTCGACCTCCACGGTCTCCACTTCTTCCTCTTCCACCACTTCCGGTGCGCTCACGCAGTCGGGCAGATGGTCGTCCTTGGCAGAGAGAATCATGCCCACGGCTGCTGTAGCTGCGGTGGAATAGACGCCGCTGCCGGCCGATGCAGAGAAGGTGAAGCGGGGATAACCCTTGCGCACATTGTAGCCGGACATCTCCTCGATGAGGCTCTTGAAGTTTACCAGTTCTGCGCCGCCGCCGGTGAGAACGATTCCGCTGCGCAGGGAGTTCTGCAGGCCGCTCTCCTGGATGTAGAAGAGCACGGCCTCCACGATTTCGCGGGCGCGGCAGTCAATGACCTCGGAGATATAGCGCACGGGTACTTCCTTGAAAGGCTCCGTCAGACGGATCTGCAGCACCTTTTCGCTCAGGGTGGCGAGCTTGCCCGGCTGGGCGGCGCCGAAGCGCTTCTTGATCTTTTCGGCCAGGTCCTCGGAGATGGAGCATTCCGTACGGATGTCGTTGGTGATAGCCTTGCCGCCGAAAGGAATGGAGGCATAGTAGCGCATGATGCCGCCGTGGTAAATGGCCACGGAGGTAACTCCGGCGCCCACATCCACCAGGGCCACGCCGCCCATGCACTCTTCGTCGGTGAGCACGGTCTGGGCCACCACTTCCGGCAGGAAGTACTTCTTGGCCACGGCGATGTTGAGGCTGTTGAAAATCTTATCCAGGGCAGTGGTTGCCTTGCGGCTGCCGATGAACACCTTGAAGTTGCCCTCCAGGGTATTGGAGAGGGTGCCCACCACGTCGCTTTCCACCAGCTGGATTTCGTCGTCGATGGAGAAGGACTGCGCCACCGCACCGTACATGATCTGGCTGTCGGGGTTGGGCAGGGGATAGGTCTCCAGGGCCATGGATTTCAGGGCCTGTACCTCCTCGAGGGTGATGTAGTCGTCGGGGTTGGACCGCTCGATACGGGCCGATGCTGTCACCTGGGCCACCTCGTTGCGGGGCATGCCCACTACCACCTGCAGGATCTTGATCATCAGTTCTTTTTCGGCCTCCTGCACGGCCTGCTTCAGGCGCTGGGACGCCTTCAGCGGATTGGCAATCATGCTGTAGCGGATGCCCTCCGACGGCGTCTCCTTGTAGTACACGATCTGGACGTCGTCGCCGGTTACTTTGGCTACGCACAGTCCGAACTTGGAACTGCCCAGATCGATTGACGCAATGTACTTCTCTTCCATATATCTGTATTTTATTTTCTGCAAACAAGCTGTCCCCGGTACCGGAGATCCACGGTGCGGTAATCCGGATGCACCGGCGCCACACTCTCATAGTATGCTTTCATCAGGTGCAGCTTTTCCTGCACCCGTACGGGTTCTCCAAAGATGAACTGCTCCTTGCCCTCGCGGGGCGTCAGGATGAGGTTCTTGCGGGAACTCACGGAAATCTTCACAATGTTTTTCTCCCACACCGTGCCGCGAAGGGTGTTGATCATGCCGATCATCTGGTCCAGCCAGGCCTTCTCCGCAGCATCGGCCGGTGAACCCTTGAAGCCTCGCGGGATCTTCATGGGGATGGCCCCGTTCACCACGGGCACATCGGCACTGCCGCGGGCCTGGAGGGGGAAGACGAAGCCGGTGGCATCGGCATAATAGCCGTTGCTGCCGTCGTCGAACCGCACCACCGGTTCCCGCTGGCTCAATTCCACGTGCAGGATGCCGTCGTCGGTGAGCCAGGCCTGGCAGTCGCGCACCACGGAGTGCGCCTGCACCAGCTTCTCAATGCCGTCCAGGTCCACGCTGTCCAGCGGGAGGCCTGCGTAGGCACGGTATTCCTTCTCCAGCCAGCGGGCTACGTCGGCCTTCCCGACAAACTGGCGCTCCAGCGAGTCGGTGATGGTCACGTCCAGGCTGCCCTTCCCCTGGCAGGTACGCTGCCGCCGCTCGCGCAGCGACATGCTGGATGTCACCACCCAGACGGCGATGCAGCCGGCAAAGAGAAGGAGGCCTAAGCCCTTTCTGAAGAATGGCTTCATAAACGGGAGTTCAGTAATTCCGTAATGGGTTCAATAAATCTGTCAATATTGCCGGCACCGAAGGTAACCAGTACGTCGACCGGTTCGTCGGCGAGGTAATCCATGAGTTCTTCTTTTTTCAGCAGCACTTTCTCGGGGGCGGTCACGTCCTTGAAAATCATCTCGGAAGTAACGCCCGGGATGGGCTCTTCGCGGGCCGGATAGATGTCCAGCAGGATGAGCTTGTCCACCATGGAGAGCGACTGGGCAAACTCGGCCGCGAAGTCGCGCGTGCGGGTGTACAGGTGCGGCTGGAAGATGGCGGTGAGCTTGCGGCCGGGGAACATCTCGCGCATGGAGGAGATGGCCGATGCCAGCTCGGCCGGATGGTGGGCGTAGTCGTCGATGTAGGAAAGCTTGGGGCTGCTAACGTGCACTTCGAGGCGGCGCTTGACGCCTTCAAAAGTGCCGATAGCCGCCTTCACCGCCTGGGGATCCAGGCCGAAGGTGAGGGCGATGGCGGCAGCTGCCACGCTGTTCTCGGCGTTCACCCAACCGGGAGCGCCCACGCGGATGCCCTTGAGCACGCCGCCGGGGTACTGCAGGTCGTAGTGGAAATAGCCGCACTCGTCGGGCTGCGGGTTCAGGGCGCAGAAGTCTGCGCTCGTGTCCGTATAGTGATAGGTGAGCACCCTGGCCTTCGTGTCTTCCGGGCCGATGGGCGTTCCCTTCTTGGCAATCACGGTGCCGGTGACCTGGCTGGCGAAGGCCTTGAAGGCTTCCACCACGTGCTCGTAGTCACCGTAGATATCCAGGTGATCCGGATCCACGGCCGTAATCACGGCAATCTCCGGATGCAGCTGCAGGAAAGAGCGGTCGAATTCGTCGGCCTCTACCACCACATTGTTCTTGTGGGACATGAGGAGGTTGGTGCCGTAGTTACGGGAAATACCGCCCAGGAAGGCGCAGCAGCCTTCGCCCGTCTCGGTGAAGATGTGGGCGGTGAGGGTGGAAGTGGTGGTCTTTCCGTGCGTGCCGGCAACGGCCAGGCAGCGCTGTCCGCGGGTAATCTCACCCAGGGTACGGGAACGCTTCACCACGGTGTAGCCGCCGTTCATCACTTTCTGCAGTTCGCCCAGGTCCTTGGGGATGGCAGGGGTGTAAACAATCAGGCTTTCCTCCACGTCGGCGGGCACCAGGTCCGGCCGGTCCTCATAGTGTACGGCAATCCCTTCTTTCTCCAACTCGGCCGTCAGCTCGGAGGGCGTGCGGTCGTATCCCGCTACATCGTATCCTTTGAACTTGTAGTAACGGGCCAGTGCGGACATTCCAATTCCGCCAATTCCTATAAAATATACGTTCTTCATACCAACTTATAAACTTCATCGCAAATGACCTGCGATGCATTTCTCAGGGCTAATGCTTCGGCATTCTTCTCCAGCACGCTGCGGCGCTCGGCGTTCTTGACCAGGCCGATGGCCGTGGACATCAGTTCCTCGGCGGCCTCGGCGTCTTTCACCAGCATGGCGGCCTCCTTGCGCACCAGCGCCATGGCGTTGTGCGTCTGGTGGTCTTCGGCCACATTCGGGGAAGGCACGAACACGACGGCCTTTCCCATGGCGCAGAGCTCGCTCACGGAGCTGGCGCCGCTGCGGGAGATTACCACGTCGGCGGCGGCATAGGCGAGGTCCATCCGGGCAATAAAGTCGAAGGGATGGATGCCATCCATCTCCGGGTGGGCTTCCATGAAGTTGTCCACGCTGGATTTATAGTATTTGCCGCACTGCCAGATGACTTCAATATCGGCCCCGTCCGGGCAGCCGTCCTGGATCCAGTTCTCCATGGCGTTGTTCAGCGTCCGGCTTCCCAGGCTGCCGCCCACCACGAAGAGGTGTTTCTTTTCGGGGTCCAGGCCGAAGTGCCGGTAAGCCTCGGCCTTCTTCTCGGCGGTCGCGGGCTGCGACACGGCTTCCCGGATGGGGTTGCCGCTCTTGACCAGCTTCTCCTTCGGGAAGAAGCGCTCCATGCCGTCGTAGGCTACGCAAATGGACTGCACGCGGGAACCCAGCAGCTTGTTGGTCACGCCGGCAAAGCCGTTCTGTTCCTGGATCACGGCGGGGATCTTCATGCCCGTGGCGGCCCACAGCAGGGGAGCGCTGGCAAAACCGCCCACGCCGATCACCACGTCCGGCTTGAACTCCTTCAGGATCTTCTTGGCGCGGTGGATGCTGTCCAGCACGCGGATGGGAACCGTGAGGTTGTTCATCACGTTGTGCAGGGTGATGCGGCGCTGCATGCCCACCATGGGAAGGCCCACAATCTTGTAGCCTTCGGCCGGCACTTTGTCCATTTCCATCTTGCCCTCTGCGCCCACGAAGAGGATCTCCGTGGCGGGGTTCAGCTGTTTGAGCTTGTTCGCGATGGCGACGGCCGGGAAGATGTGTCCGCCCGTACCGCCTCCGCTGATGATGACTCTGATTGCTTTGTAGTCCATTATGCAGTAGTGTCTTGCGTCCAGTCGTGTTCAATGATCGGCTCGGCCTCGGCCTCCTTGCGGGCCATGTTTTCCTTCGCGTCCTTGGAGATGGCCAGCAGAATGCCGAACACGATGCTGAACACCAGGAAGGAGTTGGTACCGTGACTCACCAGCGGGAGCGTCTGTCCCGTCTGGGGAACCATGGGAAGGTGGACGTTCACGGCCATGTGCATGAACGCCTGGCCCGTGACCAGGATAATCAGGCCGGTCACGATCATTTTGTCGTAATAATTATCGCACATCTTGGCGACGAGGGTGCCCCGCGCCAGAAGGCTAAAGTACAGGATAATGAGGATGAGCGCGCCCCAAAGGCCCGTCTCTTCCACAATGAAGCTGAACATGTAGTCGCCGAAGATCACCGGCACCTGGTACTTCTGGGTACTGTTGCCGATACCCTTGCCCCACACGCCGCCTTCCTTGATGGCCAGCAGGGCGCCCACGGGCTGGTCCAGCTTGGCGCGGGCCTGCCGCCATTCGAGCGACTCCCGCTTGCTGGACATGAGCTGGCGCATGGTGGCGTCGTCGTCCTGCGTAATACGGCCGATAGCCGTGCCGATACGGCTCTCCTTGAGCCAGCCGGCTTTGTAGGCGCCGAACATGAGTCCCACGCCCAGCAGGCCCACCGCCACCACAATGCCGATGTCCCGCCAGTCGATGCCGCCCACCAGCACCATCAGCACCATGATGGCGCCGATGAAGATGGCCGATGAGTTGGAACCCATCATCACCATGAGCGTGGTGCTCAGGATGGGGAAGTAGATGTAGAGGATCTTCTGCCAGAGGTCTTTCTCCAGGAAAGCCAGGCGCTCCGAGCGCTGTGCCAGGCGCGAGGCCCACTTGAATTCGCCGCGCTTGAAGGTGTCCAGGGCCCAGCCCAGGTACATGATCATGAACAGCTTCACAAACTCGTAGATGTGAATCTGTTTGCCGGCTACCAGCAGGATGCGTCGGGCGCCGTTGATTTCACCGGCGCGCACGAAGCCGAAGTTCAGGTTCAGGACCAGGATGATGAGTACGCCGATGGAAGCGGCATAGCCCAGCATGGACAGTTTCTTGTACCAGTCGGCCCGGCCCAGGAAATATAAGGTGAAGATGAGGAAGAAGCCGATGGCAACCACTTTCAGCTGGTCTACCATGATGGTCACGCGGTCGCTGCCCGTGTCGTTTGCAAGACGCGGGGTGCTACTGAACACCGAGATGACGGAGATGAGCATCAGGAACAGGGCAATCAGGAAGATTACCTTGTCCCCGGTGAAACGGTCCATCAGGTTCACCAGGTGTCCCAGAAATCCGGTTTGCTTCTTCTCTTCAGACATCTTGTCTTACAGGTTACGGACGGCAGCCTTGAACTGCTCGCCACGGTCTTCGTAGTTCTTGAACAGGTCGAAGCTGGCGCAGCAGGGGCTCAGGAGCACTACGTCGCCGGGTTCGGCGAAGGCGGCGCTCTTTTTCACGGCTTCCTCTGCGCTGAGGGCATCGGCCATATTGGGTACCATCTCGCCGAAGGCGGCGTGGATCTTGGCATTGTCCACGCCCAGGCACACGATGGCTTTCACTTTTTCTTTCACCAGGTCGTTGAGGACGCTGTAGTCATTGCCCTTGTCGGTGCCGCCCACGATCCACACCACCGGACGCTTCTGGCATTCCAGGGCGTACCAGGCGCTGTCTACGTTCGTGGCCTTGGAGTCGTTGATGTACAGCACGTCCTTGATGCTCAGGACGGGCTCCAGGCGGTGCTCGATGGGCTCGAAGCTGGCCAGGGACTTGCGGATGACCTCGTTCTCAATTCCCGCAGCCTTGGCAGCCAGGGCGGCGGCCATGGAGTTGTAGATATTGTGCTTGCCACCCAGGGCCAGCTCTTCCAGGAAGATGTCGGTCTCCTCTTTTTCGTAGCGGATGACCATCTTGCCCTCTTTCAGGAAAGCGCCCTGTTCCACCTCTTTCTCCTGGGTGAAGGGCAGCTTCTTGCAGCGGAGAACAATCTTCGACAGGTGACCCACGGTGATGGCGTCATCGGAGTCGAAGATGAAGCAGTCTTCGGGACGGAGGTTCTGGGTGATCTTGAACTTGGCGGCAATGTAGTTCTCCATCTTATGATCGTAGCGGTCCAGATGGTCAGGGGTGATATTGGTGATAATGGCAATGTCGGGACGGAAATCGTAGATGTCGTCCAGCTGGAAACTGCTGATTTCCAGTACATAGTAGTCGAAGTGCTCGGTGGCTACCTGGAATGCGTAGCTCTTACCGATGTTACCGCCGAGGCCCACGTTGAGGCCCGCCTGCTGCAGCAGGTGGTAAATCAGGGAAGTCGTGGTGGTCTTGCCGTTGGAACCGGTGATGCAGATCTTCTTCGCGCTGTCGTAACGGCTGGCGAACTCAATCTCGGACACCACGCGGATGCCTTTCTCGCGGATCTTCTGCACCATGGGAACGGTACCCGGGATGCCGGGGCTCTTCACCACTTCATCGGCATTCAGGATAAGCTCCTCGGTGTGCTGGCCCTGCTCGAAGGGAATGTCCCACTTCTTCAGGGTCTCCACATAGGCGTCCTTGATCTGTCCCTTGTCGCTCAGGAACACATCGAATCCTTTCACCTTTGCCAGTACGGCTGCGCCTACTCCGCTTTCAGCGCCACCCAAAACTACTACTCTTGCCATTTTTTTTATCGAATCTTTAACAGTGCCAAAGTACTTACAGCCAACACAATTCCCACAATCCAGAAACGGACGGTAATTTTCGCCTCATGCTGGGGCGGAACCGGCTTGGGGAACAGCACGGGGCCGTCCGGAGCCTTCTTGTCCTGGTAGTGGTGATGCAGGGGCGTCATGCTCCATACGCGGTGTCCCACGCCCGTGCGTTTCTTGGTGAAACGGAACCAGAAGCGCTGGATAATCACCGAGAGGCTCTCGGCGAAGAACACACCGCACAGCAGCGGAATCAGCAGTTCCTTGCGCATGAGCACGGCGCTCACGCCGATGATACCGCCGATGGTAAGGCTTCCCGTGTCGCCCATGAACACCTGGGCGGGGAAGGAGTTATACCAGAGGAAGCCGATGAGCGCACCCACAAAGGCGCTCATGAAGATGGCAATCTCTCCGGAGCCCGGAATATACATGATATTCAGGAAGTTGGAGTCGATGAGGTTGCCACCCAGCCAGGCGATGATGCCCAGCACCACGCCCACGATGGCCGATGTCCCTGCGGCGAGACCGTCCAGGCCGTCGGTGAGGTTGGTGCCATTGGAGCAGGCGGTAATCACGAGCACAATCATGAGCACATAGATGGCCCACTTGGCGTACCAGCCCCAGGCGCCCTTGACGGGGGAGAGGTAGCGGTAGTCAAACTCGTGGCTCTTGACAAAAGGAATGGTGGTCTTGGTGCTCTTGACCACGTCTTCCTGGACGTAGCGGCCGCTGGTAACCACAGTCTCGGTCTCCAGAGTGCGCTCGATGCTTTCTTTCACTTCCACCTTCTCGCGGACCACGATGTCGGGGCTCATCCACACGGTAAGGCCGATGATGAAGCCCAGCAGGATCTGGCCGATGAGCTTGCCTTTCTCGCTCATGCCTTCCTTCTTGTGCTTGAACACCTTGATGTAGTCGTCGGTGAAGCCGATGGCGCCGCACCACAGCGTGCTCACCAGCAGCAGAATCACGTAGATGTTGGTGAGGTCGCAGAACAGCAGCACGCCGCTGAGGATGGACAGGATGATGATGATGCCGCCCATCGTCGGGGTGCCTTTCTTCTGGATCTGGCCTTCCAGACCCAGGTCGCGCACGGTCTCGCCAATCTGCAGGCGCTGCAGCAGGCGGATGATGCGTTTACCGGCGAACATGGCTACCAGCACGGCCGTCACCGCCGCCATCATGGCGCGGAAGCTCAGGTAGTGCATCAGTCCCAGGCCGGGGAAGTCGGCCCCGGTGGACTCAAGGTATTGGAAGAGATGGTACAGCATTATTTCAAAATCATTTTGAAGGTTTCCTCCACGATTTCTTTTTCGTCAAAATGGATCTTTTCATGGCCGATGATCTGGTAGTCCTCGTGACCCTTGCCGGCCAGCAGGATGGTGGCGCCTTCCGGGGCCGTCAGGATGGCGGTGCGGATGGCCTCGCGGCGGTTGGTGATGAACAGGGACTTGGCCATGCTCTCGGGGGAGAGACCGGCCTTGATGTCGGCGATGATGGCCTCCGGGTCCTCGGTGCGGGGGTTGTCGGAGGTGATGACCAGGCGGTCGGCCAGTTTCTCGGCAATCTGGGCCATTTCCGGACGCTTGGTCTTGTCACGGTCTCCGCCGCAGCCGAACAGGCAGATGAGCTGGCGCTCCTGGGCGATGGCACGCAGGGTGGTGAGCACGTTCTCCAGGGCGTCGGGGGTGTGGGCGTAGTCGATGACCACAGCCAGGTCTCTGGGGCCGCGGTGGTTCTCCAGACGGCCGGGAGCGCTCTCCAGTTTGGAGAGGACGACCAGGGTCTCGGTGCGGTCGGCGCCCAGGCAGACGGCGGCGCTGTAGATGGCCAGGAGGTTGTAGGCGTTGTGGGCGCCAATGAGGCGGCACCAGGTTTCCACGCCGTCAATCTTCAGTTGCATGCCTTCGAAGCTCTGCTCGATGACACGGGCGGTATGGTCGCCCATGCCGCGCACGGAGTAAGTCACAACCTGGGCCTTGGTGTTCTGTACCATCACCTCGCCGTTTTTGTCGTCGGTGTTGATGAGGGCGATGGCGTCCTTCGGCAGGTTGTCGAAGAAGAGTTTCTTGCAACGGAGGTACTCCGCGAAGGTTTTATGATAGTCCAGATGGTCGTGCGTAAGGTTGGAGAAGATACCCATGGCGAACTGCAGGCCGGTCACACGGTCCTGTTCCACGCCGATGGAACTCACCTCCATGAAGCAGTACTGGCAGCCCTGCTCTACCATGCGGGCGAGGAGGCTGTTCAGGGTGATGGGGTCCACGGTGGTGTTCTCGGTCTCCAGCCGCTCGTCGCCCACGTAGTTGGCGATGGTGGAAAGCAGGCCGCACTTGTAGCCCAGGCCGCGGAAGAGGTTGTACAGCAGGGTGACCGTGGTGGTCTTGCCGTTGGTGCCGGTGATGCCCACCAGCTTCAGCTTCCGGGACGGATGGTCGAAGAATTCGTCGGCCGCCAGCGCCATGGCCTTGCGGCTGTTCTCTACCACTTCGAACTGGACATCGGAATGGCAGCCTTCGGGAATGTGTTCGCAAATGATGCCTGTGGCGCCTTTCTCGATGGCGCTCAGGATATAGTCGTGACCGTCGCTCGCGTAGCCCTTCACGGCTACGAACAGGGCGCCCGGAATTACTTTCCGGGAATCGGCGGTAATCAGTGTGAAGTTTTTATAATTCATATACTAGTCTTTCATCTGAGGTACACTGGCTACCCGGTGCAGTTCCGGCCGCCAGTCGCTGTCCAGCGCATATATCTTGTCCACAATCTCCCGCACTGCGAGGGCCGGCATGGTACCGCCGTAGAAACTCTTGCTGGACAGGTAAGAGTACACGGTGACCAGGATGGTGTACTTGGGGTCGTCGGCGGGGAAGAAGCCCACGAACGTACCCTGGTTCTTCTTGCGGCCGTAAGCGTCCAGGTAAGGGTCCCGGCTGCCGCCGCGCTCTTCCGGATTCAGCACCACACGGGCCGTACCGGTCTTGCCGCACACGGGCAGCTTGGCGCCCTTCAGGCGGGTGGCGGTACCGCTGTTCACCACGGCGCGCAGGGCGCGGGTGACAGTGTCGGCCGTCGCGGCGCTGCAGATGCTCTCGTTCAGGGCCGACGGGACGAACTGCTTCAGCACCTTGCCGTCCTTCTCGATGCTCTCCACCAGGTAGGGCTTCATCATGCGGCCCTTGTTGGCGATACCGTTATAGAAGGTGGCGATGTGTAGGGGCGTCACGCTGATACCGTAACCGTAGGCGGTGGTGCCCAGGGTGGTGCCGGACCAGCCGGGTGTGCCGGGGCGGTTGACCACCGGCTTTCCGAGGCCCGTGATGTCGAAGTCGAAGGCTTCTCCCAGGCGGTAGGAGTAGATGTGGTCAAAGAGCTCCTGCGGCTGCTTGCCGTAATACGTTTCGGCCAGGTAGGCGAACACGTAGTTGGAGGAAATCTCGAAGCCGTGCATCACGCTGATGGCGCGGCGTCCGGTTTCCCGCTGGTAATCCAGGATGTGTACGTCCTGGTTGTATTTGGGGACCAGTCCGTTGTTGGTGGGAATGGTCTGTTCCAGGCTTCTTACATAGCCGTCTTCCACCACGGAAAGCAGGGTGACGGTCTTCATCACGGAACCCTGTTCGCCCACTTCGCGCAGGGCCAGGTTTTCGCGCTCCCACAGGGTGGTCTGGGGCGTGGCGCCGCGGGAGAGGTTCACCATGGCGCGGATGGCGCCGGTCTTGGCCTCCATGATAATGCAGATGCCGGCGCGGATGTCCTCGTTGGCGTTGATCTGCGCGCGGAGGGCTTTGTCGGCGATATCCTGGAAGTCTACGTTCAGGGTGGTGCGGATGTCGTTGCCGTCCTTCACTTTCACGGCGGCGGAATCCAGGTCGCGGATCCAGCGCTTGTTGTCCGTCACGCGGCGCCACTCGTATCCTTCGGTGCCGTGCAGCTCGGTGTCAAAGCTGGATTCCAGGCCTATACGGTTCTGCTCCTTCACATAGCCGATGACACGGCGGGCCAGAGAGTCGTACGGGTAGATGCGCTCCTCGTGCTCTTCCACGATGATACCGCCGGTGTAGGGGCCTTCCTTGAACAGCGGGAAGGTTCTCACACGCTGGATGGTGCTCAGGTCCAGGTTGCGCTGCAGGCGCAGGTAACGGGAGCCTTTCTGGCGGCCGCTGAGAATCATGTTGGCGTATTCGTCGGCGCTGCGGTCCTTGAACTCGGCGCTCAGGTAGCGGCCCAGTTCGCGGGCTTTGTTTCTCCAGGCGCGCTCCAGGCTGTCCTTCCCTTCCTCCTGATAGTCCTTCTTGCGCACCGTGCAGTCCATATACAGGTCGTAGAGCGGGGCCGATATGGCCATCGGGCGACCGTCGGTGGCCAGGATGCGTCCGCGCACGGGATGGTCCACGTGCTTCTGCTCCACCGGGCGGAAGAGGCCGATGACCGAGCTGTCCACGGTGTAGGTGGTCTGGATCTTGATGATCCAGGCCAGGATGAAGCCTCCCAGCACCATGAACATCAGGGACAGGAAGAACATGACCACGTGAATGCGGTCACGGTTCTGGATGCTGTCCTTTATTTCGCTCTGCTCTCTCATTTGCTCTTAATCACACTCGCGGGTTCATTCGGAAGAGCGGCTTCCGAACCCAGTTCTCTCAGACGGATTTCAGCGGCTGAGGCGCTGTGCAGTTTCACCAGGGCGGCCTCTTTTTCGGCGTGATGGATGCGGAGGCGCTCCAGGGCGGCCTTGTTATCTCCCACGCGGGCCAGGGTCTTGTCTACCTGCAGGCTCAGCAGGATGGTCATCCACATCAGCAGGAAGAGGTACATGATGTGCATGTAGTACTTGTCGGCCCGGATGCGCAGCAGCAGTTCGCCGCTGCGGATGGCCCGGAACGTGTTGCGGATGGCGTGCAGGATGGTTTTTACACTCATTTATCGGCCCTCCTTTCCGCGATGCGGAGCTTCGCGCTGCGGGCGCGCGTGTTCTCCGCGATTTCACTTTCTTCCGGCAGGATGGGCTTGCGGTTCACGGCCTCCAGCGGAGTGACCGTGTTGCCGTAGAGGTCCTTTTCCTGCGTTCCTTCCACGTTGCCCGCCTTGATGAAGTTCTTCACCATGCGGTCTTCCAGGCTGTGGTAGGTGATGACCACCAGGCGTCCGCCGGGCTTCAGGCTGCGGGCGGCACCGTCCAGGAATTTCTCCAGCGAGCGCATTTCCTGGTTCACCTCGATGCGAAGGGCCTGGTATACCTTGGCCAGCACTTTGTGCTCGGCCCCCTTCGGGAGCATGCGGGCGATGGCGTTATCCAGGTCTCCGGTGGTGTGCAGGGCCTGCTTGCTGCGGGCATCGGCAATGAGCCGGGCCATGTTGCGGGCGCCGTCTACCTCGCCGTACAGGCGAAGGATGCGTTCCAGGTCGGCCTCGCTGTAGGTGTTCACCACTTCTTCCGCGTTGAGTTTCGCTTCCTGGTTCATGCGCATGTCCAGCGGGGCTTCCTCGAAGCGGAAGCTGAAGCCGCGCTCGGCGGTGTCGAACTGGTGGGAGCTTACGCCTAAATCGGCCAGGATGCCGTCGAAAATTCCCGGTCCTCTGTCATCCCGAGCGAAGCCGAGGGATCTCCTCATTTGCTCCGCATAGTTTTCGATAAAGCGGAAGTTGTTGTGAATAAGGGTGAGCCTGGGATCCTTCGGAGCCCGGGCTATAGCATCGATGTCACGATCGAAGGCGATGACGCGGCCGCCATCGTTTAAGCGTGAAAGTAGGAAAGCGGTGTGTCCACCGCCTCCGAAAGTGGCATCGGCGTATGTACCGTTAGGATTGGTGACCAGCGCGGAAATACTTTCCGTCAGCAGTACAGGGATATGATACTCAGACATCTGAAGACCTCCTTACTTTCTTTCGGATAGTCTCAGAGCGGTGTTTTTGAATTCCTCCTCGGAAAGAAGGCTGGCCTTACGGGTTTCCGGATTCCAGATCTGGAGCTTGTAGCCAACGCCGCCGAATACTACCTCTTTAGTAATACCTGCACTCTCAAGCAACTCTGACGGGATGCTCAGGCGGCCCAGTTTTCCGTCCGGAACCAGGGTGGAGACGCCGTCATTGTACTTGGTCCAAAACATAGCGTCTCCGGCATTCAGTTCAGGATCAATGGTGTCCAGCACTTTTTCGCTTCTGCGCTCCCATTCCTCAGCGGGGAACAGGTCGATGCAGCACTGCTGGACATTCTTTTTCACAATCAGGTTCATATTTTCGGAGCCGCCGCGCACCATGGCATCACGGAAAGCGGCAGGGAGCACGATGCGCCCCTTGTCGTCTACTTTTCCGCTTGCGGTTCCGTAAAATCTAACCATTTTTGTCTGACTAACTAAATACTTTCACGCTTGGGTACAAAGGTAGTAAAAAGTTTTCCATTTCGTTACATTCTCTTACATTTTTTTCCACATTCTTATTCACAGGGCATTTGGGGCGTGGC
>Ga0310786_10004039_pt1 | contig 20674 bp, 22 predicted proteins | sample AusTroGonzalo_MG_FD_203881 | JGI IMG/M metagenome (GOLD analysis project Ga0310786, IMG submission 203881) | Bovine rumen microbial communities from tropical cattle in Woodstock, Queensland, Australia - Gonzalo_03 (v2) (version 2) | ecosystem: Host-associated > Mammals > Digestive system >... | reverse complement strand
CCTGGCGATGGGCATGATGATGGTCTCGCCGGTGACGATTTCCCTGCCTTTCAAGCTCCTCCTTTTCGTGATGGTGAACGGCTGGACCCTGCTCATCCAGGGGCTTGTACGGGGGTACGTGATATGAGCAAGGCGGAGCTTCTCGACTATGCGCAGACTTGCCTCCTGATCGTCCTCAGGCTCTCGCTCATCCCGATTCTGGTGGCGACGGTGATCGGCGTCCTCGTCTCGCTCCTCCAGGCGCTCACCCAGATTCAGGAGCAGACCCTCGGCTTCGCGGTCAAGCTGATCGCGATTTCGCTGACGCTGCTCGTATGCGCGTCGTGGATCGGCTCCACGCTTCTCCTCTACACCCAGGACATCTTCACGCACTTTGCGCTGTTGAGGTAATGCCCTACGTCGAATTCCATCGCTGGATTCTTGCGGCGGTCCTGGGGATGGCGAGGATCGGCGGGGCGTTCGCCATCTGCCCGGCGCTGGCGGATAGCATGATCCCGGGCGTCGCCAGGAGGGCGGCGGTGCTCGGGTTCTCCTGCCTGGTGATCCCGTTCATCAAGGCCGGCATGCCGCCGGGCGAGCCGAACGTCGGCATGTTCGCGCTGCTCGCAGTCAAGGAGGCGTTCATCGGCTTCCTCCTCGGGTTCTTCGCGGCGGTTCCGTTCTGGATCGTGGAGAACATCGGAAACTTCATCGACAACCAGCGCGGCTCGACGATGGGCGAGGTGTACTCCCCGCTTTCCGGCGCGCAGGTCTCGACGACGGCGATATTCTTCACCCAGATCGTCAGCACGCTTTTCTTCGTCAGCGGCGCGGTGCTGGTGTTCCTCGGCGCGCTCTACGCCAGCTTCTCCATCTGGCCGGTGTTTCCGGAGGGGGCGGTCTTCCCGTCGTTCTCCAGCGACGCGCCGGTGCGGATCCTCGGCTACGTGGACGGGATGCTGCGGACGACCGTGGTAATCTCCGCGCCGGTGATCATCGTGATGTTCCTCGCGACGCTGGGGCTGGGACTCGTCAACCGCACCGCCCCGCAGCTCAACGTGTTCTTCCTGTCGATGCCGGTCAAGTCCGCGCTCGGCATCGCCATGCTCGTCGTGTACCTGCCGTTCATCATGGACATGCTGATGTACACCAAGGAGAGCGCGATCCTCGCCCCGGCGCTCAAATTGTTAGGTGGTTAGGTGGTTGGGTAGTTAGCCATGGCTGAAAGCGCTGGAGAGAAGACCGAGCTGCCTACGCCCAAGAAGCTGCGCGACGCGCGGCAGAAGGGCCAGGTCTGCACCTCGAAGGACATCATCTCCACGGCCATCCTCGTCGTCCTCTTCGCGCTCCTCGCCTGGATGGGCGTCGCGCTCATGGAGGACATGGAGCAGCTCCTCCGGTTCCTCGGCGGCGGCATCGAGCACAACGGCGTCGGCGACGTGATGGAGTCGTCCAAGCTCACTATTATCTACATCCTGAAGCACTCGTTCATCTTCGTGCTCGTGGCGGCCATTATCGGCATCGTCGGCAACGTCGCGCAGATCGGCTTCCTCTTTACCCTCGACCCGATCCTCCCCAAGATGGAGAAGCTCAATCCGGTCGAGGGCGCGAAGAAGATCTTCTCGGTGAAGAACCTCTTTGAGTTCCTCAAGAACGTCGTCAAGGTGTGCTTCCTCGGCTACCTCGTCTACAAGATCATCTGGGCGAGCGTACCCGAGCTGCTCACGATGTGCTACGGCACCGTGGACGACGTCTTCCCCTGCCTCAAGCTGATGCTCAAGCGCCTTGCCGTCTACACCGCCTTCGGCTACATCGTGATCGCCGTCGTCGACCGGCTCTTCCAGGGGCGCAACTTCACCAAGCAGATGATGATGACCAAGGACGAGGTGAAGCGCGAGTACAAGGAGATGGAGGGATCGCAGGAGATCAAGCAGGAGCAGCGCCGCTTCCGCGACGAGATCATGAACGGACAGGACCCCGTCAAGGCCACGAAGAAGGCGAGCGTCGTCGTCACCAACCCGACCCACCTCGCCGTCGGCATCCGCTACGCCGCCGAGGAGTCGCCGCTGCCGCGCATCTGCGCCATCGGCGCCGGCAAGACCGCGAAGATCATCCGCGAGACCGCCCTTGCCGAGGGCATCCCGGTGATGGAGGACCGCCCCCTCGCGCGCGCCCTCTATGCCAAGGGCGCGGTGGAGGACTTCATCCCCGATTCCCTGATCGAGCCGGTGGCCGAGGTGCTTAAGTGGGCCAAGCAGATCCAGGACGCCCGCAAGGAGGAGGAGGAACTCGACTCCGTTACGCTGGAGGACTTATGAACATCGAAGAACTATACAAGACAATCGCCCCCAGGCTGACGAACTGGCTCGTCGCCAGCGGCAGCTCCTACCACGAGGCGTGCGACCTCGTGCAGAGCACCTTCCTCAAGCTGTGGAAGATGCGGGACGACCTCCGGAACAGCGAAAGCGACGTTTCCGGGCTTGCCTTCACCATTGCGCGCAACCTGCGCAAGAACATCGCCCGCGACAATGCCCGGCTTACGTTCGTGGGCGAGATCCGCGACGCGGACGAGGGCGAGCAGGGCGGCGCAAGCGCAGACGGGGAGAGCCTGGCCACGCGGCTCTCGACGACCGACAACCGGCAGTCGGGTTCCGACTCCGAATACCTCCGTCAACGCCTGACCGAGGCGTTTGCGAAGCTTCCGCCCATCCTGCGCGAGGCATATACGCTCTTCCAAATCGGCGAAATGTCGATCCGCGACATCGCAAATCAGACCGGAGTGAGCGAAAATCTCGTAAAAGTGCGCATTTTCCGGGCTAAATCCAAGCTGCGTGAAATTCTTGCAGATTTACGTGTAACCTAACGGTACGTTGTGTGTAGACAAGGCGGAACCACAAAGTACCACACAAAGGGGAAACAAAATGGACATCAATCTTAACAGCAACTTTAACGGCAACATCGGCGTGAGGCCCGATATGCAGGGCGCAGGCGTCGGCGGTGTCGGCGGTGCGGCAGAAGAGTCGCCCAAGGCATCTCGCACCGCGGCCAACCTGACCGTGGGGAAGGGCGTGGACGCCCTCTCCTCCGCCGAGCCGACTGCGGAGATCACCGCCGATGCGCTTTCCCGCGACGACGACCTCGGCAAGCTGGTCAACGCCGCGTTTAGCCTGTCAGCTCCGCCAATGCCGGCATTTCCAGAGTAAAATTATGCCACTAGAAATTTGCCGGTTGCCGGTGAAGTATGGTATAATTCACCTTATGAAAACCAAATACTTCAATTCGGCCGATACGAAGTGGGCGCGGCTTAGGTCGCTCACCATGGTCTGCGCCATGACGGCGTTGCTTGCCGGTGCGGCAGGCTGTGCCTCAGTGTATACCACCTCGCCCGGCTCGTTCGCGAGCATGGAGTACCAAGGAGCGAACTCCGCTCCTACGGAGATCGTGTATATCACGACGACCGGCTACCACTTCCTGTGGTCGATACCGCTTGTGTCCGGCGACCTGCGCTGGAACGCATCGAAGCAGTCGATCAACGGCGGCACCTGCTTCTTCCGTGACCAGGTCGGCGCGGCCGAGATACAGAACGCGATGCTTAAGATTGCCGAGTCCAGGAACTGCGACGTGATCGACATGGTCTTCGACGATTCCGACACCTCGTACGCCGGCGTCAGCTACGGCGGGATCATCGGGTTGTTCTTCGGCTCTTCGCAGATTGGCTTGTCCGGCGTACTGGTGCCGAAGAAGCCGCAGGCCGAGGCGCAGAAGGAATCCGAGACGAAGGAAGGGGGTGCGAAATGAGGAAGTTTCTTTATGCGGCGGCGGCTCTTGCGCTGGCGGGGTGCAGCTCCTATAGCGAAGTCGCTCGGTGGGATTCTGACACCTTGACCAACGACGGAGAGAAGCCGGTGGCCTCGTTCGTCACCCAGAATTTCTCCTATCAGCTTTTGGGCTTCATTCCGCTCTGCACCGGTCTGCCGTGGACCGAGGGCGACGATGACATCATGGACGACTACAATGTGCGCTTTTTCGCGGACGAGGCGACGGTCGACAACAATATGGTCTCGCTTCGGCATGCGCTCGACCGCGTCGGCGGCTCGCATCGCATCATGAAGCTGCATACGACGGTCGACAACGACTACTTCTGGAGCCTGTTCATCGTGAATCGGCACGAAGTGCGCACGCAGTGCCTGATACTGCCGTAGCGCATGCGGCAGCTGACGCCGGTTCAGTTGCATCCGCGCAGGGTTACCTGTGCGGATGCAGCTTTTTACGCCCGCTCCTTCCACTGCCTTTATTAACTCTGCGGCGGTTTGCTCGGCGGCGCGGAGGATGAAAGAGCCACGGCGACGGGGATTTATGGTATAATACGCCTATCAAAAGGAGACTGGATATTATGGCATTGGCAAAATCGTCTGGTTCTGAGCCGCATTGTGGGATGAATCGCCGCGAATTTATCGTCGGCGCGGTTGCTGGCGCCGCGGCTGGTGCCGCGCCTGCGGCAGTTGCGCCTGCGCAGGACGGGCGCATCCTCTTCGGCGCGTGCCGCGATTCCGTCGCTGACGTCACGGTGATGCGCGATCTCGGCTACGACTTCTGGGAGTGGAGCGCCGGCGCGGCGTTCGATCCGTCGAAGGACGACGCGTGGTGGCAGACCCAGAAGGAGGAGATCGCGAAGCGTCCGCTGCCTTTGAGGAGCTGCAACGGCTTCATCCCCGGTTCGTTCCGACTCACCGGGCCGAAGGCCGACCACGGCCCCGCGCTCGACTACGCCGAGAAGATCCTCCGCCGCGCGGACGAGATCGGCGTCAAGACGGTCGTCTTTGGCTCCGGCGGCGCGCGCAACGTGCCCGGCGACTTCACGCAGGGCAAGCCGCCGGACCTCGAGGCCGGCACGCGCCAGTACGCCGACTTCTGCCGCGCGCTGGTGAAGCGCGTCGCCGACCTCAAGACCGTGCAGGTGGTGATCGAGCCGCTGCGTCCCAACGAGTCGAACATCCTGAACTACGTCTTCCAGGGGCTCGCAATCTGCCGCGACGTCGCCTCGCCGCGCCTCGCGCAGCTGGCGGACATCTATCACATGATGATGGGCGGCGACCCGGCATCGTCGATCGTCGAGGCGGGCCCGCTGCTCGCCCACTGCCATGTCGCGGACTACGAGACGCGCCAGTTCCCCGGCTTCGACCCTGCCGTGACCGACCGGCTGCGTCCATATTTCGCCGCGCTTAAGTCCATCGGCTACACCGGCGGCGTGAGCTGCGAGTGCAGCTGGGGCGACTGGACGAACTTCGCCAGGGACGCCGCAACGGCTTTGAAAACAATGAAAGGACTCCTCTGATGGAAAAGATCGACCGTCGTGAATTCTGCAAGGGCGCCGCGGGTCTCGCGGGCATAATCGCCGCCGGCTATGGGCCGTCGCTCTACGCCGCGGGCGCGAACGCCAAGGTGCGCGTCGCCTGCGTGGGCTACTCGGACCGCTTCCGCCAGTCGCTCCTGCCGTGCTTCCTGCACCACAACCATGAGCTTGGCTTCGACATGGTGGCCGTGGCCGACCTCTGGAAGAGGCGCCTCTTCGAGGACGCCAAGCCGGGGATCGAGAAGGCGATCGGCCACGAGGTGGAGGCGTTCGGCAGCGACGTCGCGCTCTACGAGGCGAAGGACCGGCTCGGGCTCGACGCGGTGATCATCTCCACCGCCGACTTCCAGCACGCCCAGCACGCGGTCCACGCGGTCGAGGCCGGCTGCGACGTCTACTGCGAGAAGCCGATCGCCGAGGACATGTACTCGGCGAACCTGCTTCTGGACGCGGTGAACTCGAAGCGCGCGCTCGGCGCGATGAAGCCCGGCGCGGTGCTGCAGGTCGGTTCGCAGCGGCGCTCCGGCAGGAAGTACCAGGCCGCGAAGGAATACCTCAACTCCGGCAAGTTCGGCGACGTCAGCTACGTGCACCTCACCTGGAACGTCAACCAGCCGCGGCGCTGGAGGCGGGACGAGAAGCTGATTGCCTCGCTCAAGCAGGAGGACGTGGACTGGAACCTGTGGCTCCTCGACCGCGACCCGAAGTCTTATCCGTTCGATCCGCGCAAGTACCTCGAGTTCCGGCTCTTCTGGCCGTTCTCGTCCGGCATCCCCGGCCAGTGGATGTGCCACCAGATCGACACCGTGGCGTGGTTCCTCGGCCAGCCGTATCCGAAGACCGCGGTTTCGTCGGGCGGGCTGTACCAGTGGGTCGACGGCCGCCAGAGCTACGACACCTTCACCACGCTGATGGAATACGGCGAGTCGGGTGTGAAGGGGAAGGGCTTCCAGGTGATGTTCCAGTCCCACCAGACCAACTGCGCGGGCGGCTCCAACCCCAATGGCGAGTCGCCGACGGAGAAGTACTTCGGTCCCTCCGGATGCCTCGACCTCGGGTCCGGCTGCGTGACCAACGAGGGCGTCGAGGGCGCCCAGCCAACTAGCGAGCCGCTGCCGGCGCCGCAGGAGCAGGTGGTGACGTCCGCCAACACCGGCGGCGACGCGCTCACCTCGGCGCACATGCGCAACTGGATGGAGTGCGTGCTGCAGCGCAAGGACCCGGCGGCGCCGGTCGAGGCCGGTTACAGCCACTCGATCGCGCTCATCATGTCCAACGCCGCGCTCCGCACCGGCATGCGGGCGACGTTCGACGAGAAGTCGCGCCAGGTGCTTGCTGGCGGCAAGCCGTGGGTCGGCTACGATTCCACCGCCGGCGGCAACTGGTTCACCAACCTGTTCTGAAGCCAGTGACTATACTTCCGGCGATCGACCTCAAGGGAGGCAGGTGCGTGCGGCTCCGGCAGGGCCGCGCGGATGACGTGACCGTCTACGGCGACGACCCCGCGGCGCAGGCGCGCGACTGGCGCGAGCAGGGCGGGCGCGAGCTGCACGTCGTGGACCTCGACGGCGCCTTCGCGGGCGAGCCGCGGCACGCCGAGGTCATCGCGAAGGTGATCGAGGCGTTCGGCGGCCCGGTGGAGGTCGGCGGCGGCATCCGCTCGATGGACTCGCTGCGCGCCGTCCTGGAGGCAGGGGCCGCGCGCGCGATCATCGGGTCGTCGGCGCTTGAGGACCCTGCGTTTCTCTCGGACGCGCTGGAGCTCTACGGCGACAGGATAGCCGTGGGCATCGACGCGCGCGACGGCTTCGTGCAGACCCGGGGCTGGGTGGAGACGACGAAGGTGCGGGCGACCGAGCTCGCCGTGGCGGTGGCGAAGGCGGGGGTGAAGTCCATCATCTACACTGACACCGCCACCGACGGCATGCTGGGTGGCCCCAACCTCACCCAAATGGCGGCCATCTGCGACGCCGCGCCGGGCTGCGCGGTCACGGCATCGGGCGGGGTGAGCTCGCCCTACGACGTCAAGAACCTCATGGCGCTCGGCCGCGCGAACCTCGTCGCGGCGATCGTGGGCAAAGCGCTCTACGACGGACGCACGACACTAAGGGAGCTTAACCTCGCTGGGATCTGAGCCCGGCGGACAAGGACGATTCAGGAGGAAGCGATGGAAAGCGAGAGGAAGGCGGTCTACCCCGGCACGTTCGACCCGATGACGCTCGGGCACTTCGACCTCATCCAGCGCGCGGCCAAGCTCTACGACCGGCTGGTCGTGGCGGTGGCGGCGACGAGCAAGAAGCAGGGTGCGCTCTTCGACGCCAGGACGCGCATGGCGATGATCCGCGAGGACGTCCGCCGCGCCGGGCTCGCGAACGTGGAGGTGAAGCTCCTCGACTGCCTGCTCGTCGACTTCTGCCGCCGCGAGAAGGTGAAGGTGGTTATCCGCGGCGTTCGCGTCTACAGCGACTTCGAGTACGAGTTCCAGATGGCGCTCACCAACCGGCGGATGGCGCCGGAGATCGAGACGATGTTCATGATGCCGAGCGAGAGCCTCGCCTACGTGACCGCCTCCACCGTGCGCGAGATCGCCAGCTACGGCGGCGACACCGCGCCGTTCGTCACCGAAGCCGTGCAGAAGCGCCTGAAGCGCGCCCGCCTCGGCTGATGGCTGACGCCGCCGCAGGGGAAGCCGCCGGCAAGGAGACGGTCGAGGGGACGATCAAGAGCGTCGTCTTCCACAACGACGAGAACGGCTACACGGTGCTCCACGTCGAGCTGCCGAGCGACTTCGAGCTCGCCCGGCCGCCCGAGATAACCGTCGTCGGCCGTGCCCAGGCGGTGTGGGAGGGCGAGGACGTGAAGGCGGTCGGCGCGTGGGTGGAGGACAAGGTCCACGGCCGCCAGTTCAAGGCCGACGAACTCGTCTGCGTCGCCCCGCGCTCGCTCAAGGGGGTGGAGCGCTACCTCGCCTCCGGGCTCATCAAGGGCATCGGGCCGGTCCTCGCGCACCGCATCGTCGAGACCTTCGGCGAGGAGACGATGCACGTCCTCTCGCACCAGTCCGCGCGCCTCGCCGAAGTGCCGAAGCTCGGCCGCGCGAAGATCGCGCAGATCCGCGCGAGCTGGCACGAGAACGAGACCATGCGCGAGAACATGATCTTCGGCCAGACCTACGGCATCTCGGTGACGAAGATGACGAAGATCGTGCGCCGGTACGGACCGGACGCCGTCGCCATCGTCAAGGCCGACCCCTACCGCCTCTGCCGCGACATCTGGGGTATCGGCTTCGCCACCGCCGACAAGATCGCGCTCTCGGTCGGCATCGACCCCAACTCGCCGCTGCGCGCCCGCGCCTCGATCTCATACACGCTCGAGACCGAGGCGGAGGCTGGCGGCCACTGCTGGACCTACGAGAACGACCTCATCCTGCACGCGCACGAGCTCACCGGCATCCCGCCCGAGACGCTCGCCGCCGCCCTCGCCGACGAGGCGGAGGCGGGCCGGGTGGTCTGCGAGAGCGGCGAGCCGCGGCGGGTCTTCCTGCGCACGCTCCACCGCGCCGAGTGCGAGGTGGCAGCGCGCGCGCGGGCGATCCTCGCCTCTCCGCGGTCCTTCCCCGCCTTCGACGCGGAGAAGGCGATCTCCTGGTGGCAGGCGAAGAGCGGCTTCGACCTCGCCGAGCGCCAGCACCTCGCGCTCGGCCGCTCGCTCGCGTCCAAGTTCTCGATCATCACCGGCGGCCCCGGCGTCGGCAAGACCACCATCATCCGCGCGCTCGTCGACATCTACCGGGCGAAGCGGCTGAAGGTGGTGCTCGCCGCGCCCACCGGACGTGCCGCCAAGCGGATGACCGAGTCGGTCGGCGCCGCGGCGGTCACCATCCACCGGCTGCTCAAGTGGAACCCAGTCACCAACCGCTTCACCTACAACGCGGAAGAGCGCCTGGAAGGGGACGTCTTCGTGTTCGACGAGACCTCGATGATCGACGTGCGCCTTGCCGCCGACCTCTTCGCCGCGCTGCCGGACGGCGCCGCGGTCGTCTGGGTGGGCGACACCGACCAGCTGCCGTCCGTCGGCCCCGGCTCGGTGCTCGGCGACTTCATCCGCTCCGGCGCCGTGCCCTCGACCAAGCTCGAGCTCATCTTCCGCCAGGACAAGGCGGGGCTCATCGTCGCCAACGCCCACCACGTCAACGCCGGCGAGCCGCTCGAGGTGCGGCAGGGCGACACCGACTTCTACTTCATGCGCTGCGAGGACCCGGCCCTCTGCGTGAAGCGGGCGATCGAGCTGATGACCGACCGCATCCCGCGCAAGTTCGGCCTCGACCCGCTCCAGGACGTGCAGGTGCTGGTGCCGATGCGCCGCAACACCCTCGGCGCGGACAACCTCAACTTCGAGATCCAGCGCGCGCTCAACCCGACCGGCGACGCGGTCGTGCGCGGCGGCTCGTCCTTCCGCGCCGGCGACCGGGTGATGCAGCTGCGGAACAACTACGACAAGGAGGTCTTCAACGGCGACATCGGCTTCGTGAAGCGGGTCGACCCGGCAGGGCGCTCGATGGTGGTGGTGTTCGACGGCCGCCCGGTCGAGTACGGCCCCGGCGACCTCGACGAGCTCGTCCTCGCCTACGCCACCACCATCCACAAGTCGCAGGGCAGCGAGTATCCGGCGGTGATCGTGATCGTCCACACCCAGCACTACGTGATGCTCCAGCGCAATCTCCTCTACACCGCCATCACCCGCGGGCGCCGCCTCGTCATGCTGATGGGCGTTCCCTACGCCGTCGACCGCGCGATCGCCACCAACACCGTGCGCGAGCGCCGCACCGCGCTCGCCGACCGCATCCGCGCATGATCCTCGCTCCCCTGAGAGGCGTCACCATCAGGTGCTTCCGCGAAACGTTCGCGCACGCGATCCTCGCCGCCGGCTTCACCGAGGCGGTCACTCCGTTCGTCTCCGCCATGCCCGGACTCGACCCGCTCGCCGACCGCGAGCTCGCCGGCGGACCTGGCGACGGCCCGCTCATGGTGACGCCGCAGTTCATCGGCAAGGACCCGGATTCGCTCCGCCGCTGTCTCCGGCGCGTGCGCGACGCCGGCTTCGCCACCGCCGACCTCAACTGCGGCTGCCCGTTCCCGATGGTGCGCCGCAAGGGCCGCGGCAGCGGCATCCTGCGCACGCCAGACATTCTTCGACGCATGCTCGAGGCCGGATGCGAGGTGATGGGAGAAGGGCGCTTCTCGGTCAAGGTCAGGCTCGGCGTCGACTCGCCGGACGAGCTCGAGCGTCTCGTCCCGCTCTTCAACGAGTTTCCGCTCCGGCGTCTCGCGGTGCACGCGCGCACGGCGCGGCAGATGTATTCCGGCGAGTGCGACCGGGAAGCCTTCGAGCGCGTCGCGTCCGCGGCGAAGATGCCCGTCGTTCCCAACGGCGACCTGCCGGTCGTTCCAGTCGACGCGGCGGGCCGCGAGACGATGGTGGGGCGCGCGTTCATCCGCTCGCTCGGGGAGCGCGAGGACGCCGGCGGGCTGCTTGCGCGCTATGCGGAGGCGTCGCGGCGAGAGCTGTCAGGCGACCGCGCCGTCCTCGGGCGCCTGAAGGAGCTCGTCGCCTACTGGCGTCCGCTGCCCGCCTGGTCGCGCCGCTGGAACGTCGTCAAGATCTGCCGCTCGCTGGAAGAATTTCTCTCCGTCGCCATTGGCGCACCGTAATATGGTATAATTCGCGGTAATGAGAACGAGGAACAGGATGAAATCGGCGGTCGCCGGCCTGGTGGCGGCGACGGCGGCGGTGACGATGGCGGCCGGGTCGGTGGTCGTCGGCACGCCCGATGAGCTCGCCGCCGCGCTCGCGGCCGCCGCGAAGGACCAGTCGGCGCCGCGCGAGATCGTGGTCAGGGCTGGACGCTATCTTCTGGAACGTCCGCTCGAAGTTGCCGCGGTGACGGGGCTCGTCCTCCGCGCCGAGCGTCCCGGCGCGGTCGAGCTCTGCGGCGGCGTCAGGGTGACGGGCTGGAGCAAGGTCGAGGGCACGCCGTTCTGGGCGGCCGATGCGAAGGATGCGGACGGCAAGCCGGCTTTCTTCCGCGCGCTCGCGAAGAACGGCGAGTGGGTGGAGACGGCGGTCGTCCCCGGCGGCACTAACCGCTTTGAGCATTCCGCGCGCTTCGGCGCGTTCATCCTCCCCAACCTGGCGGGTCACTGGTCGCGTCCGCCGACGGACGACGAAAACCGCGTCATGCCCTACGACGCGAAGGACATCCCCGACTCGATGGACCTCGCGAGCGCCGACATCCACCTCCTGCACATGTGGTCCGACTCGCTCTGCACCGTGGAGAGCATCGACCGCGCGGCGAAGGTCCTAAAGGTGAAGGAGACCCCCGACTGGCCGATGGGCGCACAGGGCAAGTACGAGTACGAGATCTTCAACGTCCGCGAGGGCATGGCGCCGGGCCGCTGGTTCCTCGACCGCCGCGCCGGACGGGTCTACTACCAGCCGCTGCCGGGCGAGGAGCCGGACAGGCTCGACTTCATCCGGCCGGTGCTGCGCCATGTCATGGTGGTGGACGGCGGATGCGACGTGAAGATCGAGGGGATCGTGTTTTCCGGCGCGACGCCGGCGTATGGCGACGGTTCCGGCTTTGGCGGCATCTCCGCGCCGGCGGCTGTGGTCGTCCGCAAGGTGGACCGTATCGAGCTCCTCGGAGTCGGGATAAGGAACACCGCCGGCTTGGGGCTGAACATCAGCGGCAGCCGCGACGTCCTGGTCGACGGCTGCTCGATCAGCTCCTGTGGCGCCTGCGCGGCGTTCGTCTCGGGCGCGAATGTCGTTGTCCGGAGGACTCTGGTCAGCGATGCCGGATTGGTGCACCGCGCCTCGTGCGGAGTGTTCGCGAGCGGGTCGGACATCGCTATTGCCGGGAACGAAGTCAAGAACATCCCCTACAGCGGACTTATCGTCTTCGGCGACCGTAACCGCGTCGAGGACAACTTTATCCACCATGTAATGCAGGTGCTGCACGACGGCGCGGCGGTCTATGGACTGTTCGTGGACGGCGCGATGCGCGGCAACGTGGTCAAGGACATCGTCGCCTGCGGCGCCGGCTTCGGCGTCCACGCCTACTACGCCGACGAGAACTCGCGCAACACGGTGGTGGAGGGCAACTACGCCGAGGGGATGCCGGTGCCGATCCACAACCACATGTCGGCGGGGATCGTGGTGCGGAACAACACCCTCGTCAACGAAGGCGGCGACATGGTGGTCTCGTTCGAGCGCAGCGTCGGCTGCACGTTCTCCGGCAACCGCATCTTCTGCGGCGGCAAGTTGGACACCGTCTGGCTCGACGGCATCGCCGACTGGCGCGGTAACGTGGTCTTGAACGGACGCGACGCGCCGTTCGAGTGGAATCCACCGCGCGAGCCGCAACCGCGGCGCGGTCCGGTGGAGGTCGCCCGCGCGCCGAAGGTTCCGACGGTGGACGGCAAGTTCGAGGACGGCGAGTGGGAAGGGGACTTCTTCCACATCGACCGCCGCGGAGACGGACGCCAGACCGGGTTTTCGTCCGCGCTCGCGCGCTTCGCCTGGGACGAAGACAACCTCTACGCCTCCTTCCTGGCCGCCAACTTCGCCAACGGCAAGATGTCCTTCGGCTCCCGCTGGGGCAAGGACGACGGCATTGAGCTCGACCTCGGTGAGGGGCGGAAGATCCGTGGGTTCCACGACGGCACCACGGAGACGCTGCCCGCGTCGCTCGGCGCCTCCGTGAAGGTGGTCGCGCTCGGCAAGGGCAGGAGCGGCCATTCCAACCCCAATCTTGTGCGGGTTGAGCTGTCCGTTCCCTGGAAAGCGCTCGGCGTCTCGCCGAAGGCGGGAATGAGGGTGCCGTTCGCCGTGCGCGCCTACCAGAGCGAGTTCGACCAGATGAAAACCTACGACTCCGATTCGGAAATGTCGGAGCTGCTTTTGAAGTGAGGAGCAATAGCCATGCTTGAGACCATCGCCTCGCATCTCGACACCATCGCCGCGCTCGCGCCGACGTGGGGGCTCGTGTTCATCTTCGTCTTCATGGCCATCGAGTCGAGCTTCGTGCCGTTTCCGAGCGAGGTGGTGATGATACCCGCCGGCTTCCTCGCCGCGCGCGGCGAACTGGGGCTTTCCTCGCCGATGCTGGCGGCGGCAATCGCCGTGGCGGTCGGCGTCGCCGGTTCGCTCGCGGGCGCGTACGTCAACTACTTCCTGGCGCTCAAGGTCGGCAAGCCGTTCCTCGAGCGCTACGGGCGGTGGTTCTTCCTGAAGCCAGCCGCGCTCGATCGCGCCTGCGAGGTGTTCAACCGCTACGGCGCGGCGACGACCTTTGTCTGCCGCATGCTGCCGGCGATCCGTCAGCTCATCTCGATTCCGGCCGGAATCGCCCGGATGCCGCTCGGCTCGTTCACGCTCTTCACCGCGCTCGGCGCGGGCATCTGGACGGCGATCCTCGCGGCGGCCGGGTACGCGATCGGCCGCTCCACCGCCGATATCGGCTACCTCGAGCTCTGCACCCGCGGCAAGGCGCTCGTTTCTGCCCACCTGCCGCTCGTCATCGGCGTGGCGCTGGCGCTGGCGGTCGGGTACATCCTGGTCTCGAAGCTGGTGATGCGCGGCGGCAGCCACGATAAAATGGTATAATACAACCACCGATGAACGGAGATTTAGACAAACGGGTCAATATCCTCACGCTCAAGTGGGGGACGCTGTATTCCTCCGAATACGTCAACCGCCTCTACCGCGGCGTCAAAGCGCACCTTTCGCGGCCTTTCCGCTTCGTGTGCGTGACCGACGATCCTGCGGGGCTCGCCGATGGGATTGACGCGGTGGCGTTCCCGGAGAAGCCGGACTGGTTCCACCCCAACGCGCGCTATCCCGAGTGGCCGGGGATCTACGTGAAGCTGCTCGTCTTCGAGCCCGGATTCGCCGGTCTCGAGGGGCCGACGCTCTTCCTCGACATCGACCAGATCGTCACCGGTTCCCTCGACTGCTTCTTCGACTACCTGCCCGGCAAGTTCTGCATCATCCACAACTGGGTGGCGCTCAGGAAGCGGCTCTTCCGCAAGGTGCCGTTTTGCGGCAACTCGAGCTGCTTCCGCTTCGACGCCGGCGAGGGCTGCCGCTACATCTATGACACCTTCCGCTCAGAGGCGGACGTGGCGATGGATCCGGAGGTGTACGGCACCGAGCAGGAGTACATGACCCACGCGGTCGGGTTCGACAAGGTGAACTTCTGGCCGGATAACTTCGTCCGTTCCTTCAAGCGCAGCTGCACCTGGCCCTGGCCGCTCAACCACTTCCTCGTCCCGCGGATGAAGAAGGACACCCGCATCCTCTGTTTCCACGGCACGCCCACGCCGCAGCAGGCGATCGAGGGTTTTCGCGGCTCGAAGCACATCGACGGCTGGACGCTGCCGTGCCCGTGGGTAAAGGAGCTCTGGGAGAAATGAAGAACTACGACTTCTGCTTCGGCTGCGGCTTTTCCTGCGGAGTGACCCAGGCGCTGCGCTCGGCGAATCTCCAGTTCGCCTCGCTGCCGTTCGACTGGACCGCGACGCCGAGCTTCCCGCGGGCGGCGCGGATCGCCGCGGCCGACTTCGCGCACTGGCTCGACCGCGAGGACCTCGAGCTCATCGACGTGAGGCACAGCGGCATCAACCGCCGCATCTACTTCAACCGCAGGACCGGCTTCGGGTTCGTCCACGACTTTTCGCTTTTCAAGTCGCCAGACGACGCCTACGCCGAAGTCGCCGCGAAATACGAGCGTCGCGCCGAGCGCTTCCGCAAGTGCGTGGAGGCGTCGCGCAAGGTGCTGGCGGTCTGCGTGGAGTGGCCCATCCTCGGTCGGCTCCGGGACGAGACACTGGACGAGACCAGGCGCGTATTCGAGACGCGCTTCCCCGGGGTCGCGTTCGACCTCCTCTACTTCCACGTCGCGGAGGGCGCGAAGGCGGCGAAGGTGGAGTCGGAACGTCCCGGCGTCACCGTGGTCGGCTGCGAATACCGCAAGTACTTCGAGAACGGCGAGCTGCACCACGAGATCGACAACTCGCAGATACTCGACTTCCTCAAGGACAACTATTCCGCGCCAGATCCGCGCAGCGAAGAGGAGAAAAGCAGGTACGCCGCCGACTGGCGGCGGCAGGACCGCGAGCGCTGGCACGGGAAGGGCGCCTTCGATACCATGGTCAACCGCTCCGCCTTCCGGCTCTACCGGAAGCTCGAGCGGTTCCTCGCGCGCAAGGGGCTGGCGCCGCAGGAGCACGCGATGTGGTTTGGGCTGGAGAACGAGCCGAGGTGATGCGATGAAAAGGGTGTTTACATTCTGGGAGCCGAAGGAGCGCGTGCCGGGGTACGTGCGCCTCTGCATGGAGACGTGGAAGGACCGCCTGCCCGGGTACGAGACGACGGTGCTCGACTACGGGACGCTCGGCGACTGGCTCACCGAGGCGGAGCAGCGCGAGGTGCTCAGCCGCAGGATGACGCTCGCGATGCAGTCCGACTGCATCCGCTGCGCGGTTCTGAAGAAGCACGGCGGCGTTTGGCTGGACGCCGACTCGGTGCTCACGAAGCCGCTGGACGAAAGGTTCTCGGCGGCGGACTGCACCATCGTAGCGCGCCGGCAGGACGGCGGGCTCGTCCACTACGCCGCCTACATCAACGCGACGAAGCCGGAGGCGAAGTTCCTCTGCGACTGGCACCGCGAGCTCGGGCCGCGCGTCGCGAAGGCGGAGCGCTTCCGCTCGAGCCGGCTCACGCGGCTCCTCCACCGCGGCGAATGGAAGCTCATCCGGCGCTGGAACTACTGCGTCAACGCGATCATCGACCCGCTCGCGGCGACGGCCGACCCGAAGGACTACGCCTGGATCGACAAGGACGCGATCTTCGCGGTGCCGGAGGAGGAACTGATGGCGACGGGGCTCGACGCAGTGGCCGCCTACCAGAAGTACTGGTTCGAGCCGGGCGAAATCGACGACGTGCTCGCGCGCTGCGCGGGGCTCATAATGCTCCACAACTCCTTCACCCCCGAGCGTTTCCGCGCGATGTCGGCAAAGGAATTCATCGCCACCGACACGCGTCTTGCGCGGCTGTTGCGCACGCTGGGCGCAGGCGCCGGGGAGTAGACTCCGCTATCCTTGCGTCTTCGCCTCGCCGTCCTTGGGCGGACGGCAGTTGAAGGTGCACATCACCGTGGTGCCGGTGGGGATCTTCGAGGTGATCTCGAAGGTGTCGGCGACGCGCTTCGAGTTGGCGAGTCCCATGCCCGCGCCGAAGCCCATCGAGCGGATCCAGTCGTTGGCGGTCGAGGTGCCGTCGCGGCAGGCCCACTCGACGTCCTTGATGCCGGGGCCGGAGTCCTTGGCGACGATCGTCGCCTTTTCGGTGTCAAGGATGAAGGTGATCGTGCCGCCGACGGAGTGGATGCAGATGTTGATCTCGAGCTCGTATGCGGCCACCGCCACGCGACGGATGATCTTCTTGTCGACGCCGGCTTCCTTGAGCATCCGCTTGATCTCGTTGGCGGCCTTGCCGGCGTTGGTGAGGTCGTTGTGCACGACTGCGAACTGGCGCATGGAGTAGTAGGGGAGCGCGCCTTCGCCTTTCGCAGCGGCCGCCGCGCCCGGCGGCGGCGTGCGCCCCTCGAGGCGGGCGAGCTCGTCGGTGAGCTCTTTCATGATGGCGCGCATCACGTCGCGCTGGGAGACGATCCCGACGAGATCGCGCTCCTTGTTCAGCACCGGGAACCGCCCGAAGGTGTAGTTCTCGAAGTACTTGATCGCGAACGCGAGCGGCATGTCCTCCTCGAGCACCACCAGGTTCGTCGCCATGTGCTGCTGGCAGGTGTCGTGGATCCACCCGCCCTCGAGCGCGCGGATGATGTCGTTCACCGAGACGATGCCGAAGAGTCGGCGGTTCTCCACCACCGGCACGCCGGAGATGTTGTTGCGCTTCATCAGGTTCTGGGCAAAGCGCAGCGAGTCGGAGCGCACCACCGAGATGATGTCGCGCGCGCGCATGACGTCCCTCACCCGCAGCCGCTGCAGAAGCTCCATGATGACGAGCGGGGAGTCCTCGGCCCCGGGCAGGCCGGAGCCGGAGACGCGACTCGCCGCGCGTCCGTGCGCCTCCATGATCTGGTCGTCGCTGCGGGTGTCGCCGCCGGTGAGGATCGTGGGGCTGTAGTCCATCATTCCTTCGAGAGGAAGTCGTGGATGCGCACGCAGCTTTCGTATTTCGACAGCGGCGAGGAGACGAGCGGGATGCCGAGCGTGTCGGCGGTCTGGCACATCGTCTGCGGCAGGGGCTTGGCGTTGTGCACCACTACGCACATGGCGCCGACGATGTTCGCCGTCCTGATCGCCTGGTCGGAGGCGAGCGAGGTGAGGAGGAGGATGTCGTCGGCGTCGTTGAGCAGCACGTCGCTCATGAGGTCGTTGGCCACTACAGCCCCGACTGTCCGCCCGTTGTCACCGCCGGCGACGAGCTTGCCGTCCAGCGTCTTCACAATGTCTTCAATGTTCATGGCGGATATTATAGCATAAATTTTCCGCTCTTGACAATCGGTAGAAATTCCCGGGTTTGGGAATGTGCTATTTGACTGCACCTACGCCATTTCGTAGGGGCGGACGCGGAGGCGGGCGCCAAGGCCTCCGGCGATGGTGCGGCAGCGCGCCTGCTTGGCCGCGTCGGTGACGGGCTCGCCGACGACGGTCATCACCACTTCCGGGACGAATTTCGCCGCGTCGTGCGCGAAGGCGAGCATGGCGGGGTAGGCGGCGTCGCCAAAGGAAGGGCGGCAGACCGCGAGGTACTCGGCCGGGTCGTCGGTGTTGAGGCTGATGGAAAGGCAGTCGACCTTGCCCGCGAAGAGCGCGGCGGTGGGGCGCCCGTTCACGAGGTCGGAAAGCCCGTTCGTGTTCACCCTTATGCGCAGCGAGGGGTCGCGCGCCTTCAGGTGCGCGGCGGCGGCGAGCAGCACGTCGAGGCGCTCGGTGGGCTCGCCGTAGCCGCAGAAGACGACTTCGCGGAAGCGCGTCCAGTCCTGCGCGTCGAGGCTCGCGGTCACCTCTTCGAGCGTCGGCTCGCGCTCGAGCCAGAGCGAGCCCGAGCCGTGCACGCCGTCCGCGTTGTTCCGGAGGCAGAAGGTGCAGGAGCAGGGACAGCGGTTGGTGAGGTTCACGTAGACCGACGACTTGATCTGGTAGGTGATGGTCATTAGACGAGCTCCCCAATGACTTCCTCGATCGCGAGTCCGTCCTTCTCCGGCAGCCCCAGCTCCACCGAGCGGCGCACCGCGCTCGCGGTGAACGCGCTGGCGCGGCGGACGGACTCGGCGAAGTCGACGCCGTTCACCGCGTCCGCCAGGATCACCGACGCGAAGACGTCCCCGGTGCCGCTGCGGTCGCCGCCGATCTTCCGCTCGGCGCAGAGGGTCGGTTCGCGGCCCTGGACGTAGACGAAGTTCACGAGCGTTTCGTCGCGGGGAATGCCGGAGACGACGACGCGGCCGGCTCCGCGCTCGGCGAGGCGGCGGCAGATCGACTCCAGCTCGGCGTCGGTTATGTCGGTGCGGTAGGGCTCTCCCGCGAGGATGCACGCCTCGGTCAGGTTGGGCGTGAGGACGTCGGCGACGTCGAGGAAGCCGCGCATGGACTCGGCGAGCGCGCGGTCGTAGGTGGCGTAGAGGCGGCCGTAGTCGCCCATCACCGGATCGACGCAGACGACGGTCCGCTCGTCGCGGAAGGCGGCGATGAAGCGCTTGACGAAGTCCACCTGCTCGCGCGAGCCGAGGAATCCGGTCTGGATGGCGTCGAAGCGGAGGCCGAGGCGCTTCCACTCGCGGATGTAGTCGTCGAGGTGGTCGGTGTTGTCGGTCCAGGCGAACGACTCGAAGCCGGTGTGGTTGGTGAAGAAGGCGGTGGGCACGGGGCAGCACTGCACCTTCATTGCGGAGAGGATGGGGATCGTCACCGCGAGCGAGCAGCGTCCGAAGCTGGTGAAGTCGTTGATGACAGCCGCCTTGCGCTGGCGGTTGTGGTCGACTTTCGCCGCATCCGCGGCAGTTGGAACTGTCCTCTTGCTTCCCATTGGGCGCGGATTATACCAAATTTCTCCCTTCGCGTCAGCCCCGTTCCGCCGCCGAGGCGCTATTGCCCTGCCTGTGCGGGTTTTGATATAATACGGAGCATATGGCGGAAATGCACGAGACGCCTTCGGCGAACAGGCTGCGCATCGCGTTCTTCGGACCGAGGAACGCGGGCAAGTCCACGCTCGTGAACGCCTTCACCGGCCAGGACGTCGCGATCGTGAGCGACGTCCCCGGCACCACCACCGACCCGGTCTCGAAGGCGATGGAGATTTTCCCGCTTGGTCCCTGCCTGGTCACCGACACCGCCGGGCTCGACGACGAGGGCGAGCTCGGGGCGATGCGGGTCAAGCGCACGCTGGAGGTGCTGGCGGTCGCCGACGTCGCGGTATGGGTGGAGGGGACGGAGCCGGAACGCTCTGTCGCGCTAAAGGAAAAGTTCCTCGCGGAGTGTCGCCGCAACGGCACCGCGGCAATCGTCCACCGCCGCGGCGACGGCGTCGACGAATTGATGCGCAAGGTCGCCGCGGCGAAGATCGTGGAGCGCGAGCGCGGACTCCTCGACGGAATCGTCCGCGACGGCGAGCGGCTGGTGCTCGTCTGCCCGATCGACTCCTCCGCGCCGAAGGGCAGGCTCATCCTGCCGCAGGTGCAGCTGATCCGCGAATGCCTCGACCGCCATCTCGCCTGCTCCGTCTGCCAGCCGCAGGAGCTCGCCGGCGAACTTGCCGCGGCCAGCGGCCAGTCGCTTGTCGTCACCGACTCGCAGGCTTTCGCCGCGGTCGCCGCCGCGGTGCGCGCGCACGGCGGCGCGTCGACGCGGCTCACTTCGTTTTCGATCCTCTATGCGCGGCAGAAGGGCGACCTCGCCGCCTACGCCGGCGGAATCGCCGCGGCGCGCCGGCTCCGCGCCGGCGACCGGGTGCTGGTGGCAGAGGGCTGCACCCACCACCGCCAGTGCGACGACATCGGCGCGGTGAAGATACCGAAGGCGATCGAGCGGCTTTCTGGCGCGCGGCCGGAGTTCTCCTTCGCAAGCGGCGGCACCTTCGACCTCGGTGCGGACGGCGGCGGCTTCGCGCTCGCGGTGCAGTGCGGCGGCTGCATGCTCACGCGCCGCGAGGTGATGCGCCGGATCTCGCTCTGCCGCGAGGCCGGGGTGCCGGTGGTCAACTACGGCATGCTGCTCGCCGCGGCGAACGGGCTGGGCGAAGTGAAGATGGACGGGA
>Ga0310786_10004038_pt1 | contig 20676 bp, 15 predicted proteins | sample AusTroGonzalo_MG_FD_203881 | JGI IMG/M metagenome (GOLD analysis project Ga0310786, IMG submission 203881) | Bovine rumen microbial communities from tropical cattle in Woodstock, Queensland, Australia - Gonzalo_03 (v2) (version 2) | ecosystem: Host-associated > Mammals > Digestive system >... | reverse complement strand
TAGGGTGACACGTACTTGCACACCGACTGAATCTCCGGGCATGCATCGGCCGGACAGCAAGGCAGTCCGCACTTGCTCATTACCTGCCAGTCGGGGATATCGTCACCCATGTAAAGGATCTCCTCCGGCTTAAGGTCATACTTCTGCACAAAGTGGTTGAAATCGTTGATCTTTATCTTGGAGCAGATATAGACATCCTGGATTCCCAGGCCTTCGTAACGTTTGCGCACCTCCTCTACACGGGCACCGGTTATGATGCACAGATGCAGTCCCATCTTGACGGCCAGCTGCATGGCGTAACCGTCCTTTACGTTTACGGTACGTACCGGATCACCCTCGGGTGACAGGCTCATAATGGGTTTGCTCAACACCCCGTCAACATCAAAGATCAGGGCTTTGATAGAGTTAAGGTCGTAGTTTATCATATCTTTTTGTTTATGTCAGTTGAAATAAGACGGTACAGCTCGGCATACTCCGGGTTGTCCTTGAGCAATGCCAGATGTTCATCAATAACCTTGCGGTCACCGCGTATGGCAGGGCCGGTCTGCGCATCCTGCGGACTCATGGTTTCCACCTTGCGTGCGGTCTCACGCACCAGCGGAAGCATCACGCGGAAAGGCACTCCCTCGGCTGCCAGCAACTGCTCTGATATGGCATACATATGGTTGCTGAAATTGCAGGTAAACACCGCCGCCAGGTGCAGTTTCTTGCGGCCCTCTGAACTGAGCGGAGTAACATCGGGCGAAATGCTCAACGCCAATTGTTTAATCCTTTCAAGTACCGGGTCCGATGAGCCCTCAATGAACAGCGGAACCTGACTCCAGTCAATCACGCTGGTTTTTGAGAAGGTCTGCATGGGATAGAGCACACCGTATTCCAATGCGCCGGCGCTGCGCCAGATATCCATGGGAACGCTTCCTGCAGTATGCAGAAGCAATGCCCCTTTAAGACTGTCCGCAATAGCCGGAGCCAACTCCTTAAGGGCATCATCCTTAAGCATCACGATTGCGGCATCCGATGCCGGAACAGCCTTAAGGTCAGTCGTAAATGTTGCGCCAAGACGGTCAGCAAGGATACGTGCGGACTCAACGGTGCGGCTATAAACCGCCGTTATCTCATGCCCGGCCTCCTTAAGTCTGGGACCCAGGCATGTAGCAACGTTTCCTGCTCCTATCAGCGCTATTTTCATCTCAGAACTTGCCCTGATGAACTTTACTCCACTCTATCTTGTCGTCCTCGTAAGGCTTGCGGTCCATGTTCTTGTAACCGAATCCTACAATGCACAGAGGCTCGTACTGCTCGGGTACGCCCAGCAACTCGGTCAGATACTGCTTTGTGGACTTGCCGTCGGCACCGAATCGGCCGCGCTGGTGGCACCAGCAACTGCCCAGACCGAGGTCCTCGGCCTGTAACTGCATATCGATTGCCGCGATAGAGCAGTCCTCAACCCAGCAGTCTGTCTTGGAGGGATCGCCCAGCACCACTACGGCAAATACAGCCTCGGCCAGGAAACCGGAACCCATCTCACGGCTCTTGGACAATGCCTCAAGTGTGGCAGGGTCATCGACAGCAATGAATTCCCATCCGCGGTTGTTCTTGGCTGTGGGTGAAATCAGGGCTGCACGCAGAATCGTCTTCTTCTGCTCCTCGGTGAGTTTCTGTGTGGTAAACTTGCGCATGCTGCGGCGCGTTGCTATAAGGTCGCTGAACTTGTTCATAACGGGAATAACATTAGTTGTCCGCGAATTTAGTCAAAATTCCCGGAACGTCCGCACGTATGCGCGCGCTAAAGCCGCAACTTTTTACCGTTTGATGGGATTGGGATATGTATAGATAGTCTCGGTTATTCTGGATAATCCGTAAATCACGTTACGGGTCGCATCATATTCTATACTCGTTATACGTTCCCCAAGCCTGCATCCTCCCAGAAAATTTCCTTTCCAGTCAAACGCCAGGATCTCAGGACGATTATCCTGCGTATTTGATTCCCAGCTGTTTCCCTCATGCCAATACAAGGCAAACAGATAATCATCCGATACGGCCGCATCGGTAAAGAACATCTCATTTCCAACCGGGTCGGGACATTCATCATCAAACGTAACCGCACCCTTCTGGTGAATGGCAAAATGTCGGTTATTTTCAAAATCAAAGAAGATTATGTAATCCATGTCCATTAAAAGCTGGACGGCAATATTCTTACCCGGGTGTTTGAACATTGCCCCACCGTAAGGAACAAATATGAGGTTTTCATCGGCACCTTTCATTCTTTTGGGGAACACTTCTATCTCATTCTCCACACCGTTCTCGACCAGCACATATCTTTCAGGGGCTTTATCTCCAAGATTCTCATATTCCTCAGGACCGTCAATCTCGATAACCTGGAACTGTCTGTTTTTGTCATTGTCCAGAAGAACACAATGTCTGACATCCACCTCAAACTGGTCGTCAATGACGGTAGTCTTTTTGCGGAGCGACTCCGATACATTCACCACCTTGACCTGACTGTAAAAGAAGTCCATATCCGTAAGGGGATAGAATATGTCACCATTCCTGACATACGGCTGGTTAAATTCGTCCAATGCCCGGAGAAACTCGTTTCCGGCTCGACCTTTTGTACAGAAATTTCCTATCAGTGAATTGGAATTCAGACTGACCACCTTGAGCATACCTTCAGGGTCTGACGTCACTATCATGCATAATGAATCCTTGATCACGAATTCATCGCTGCCCAACGGACTCCAGCTAACCGGTGTTCCGCTCACTGCAGGACCGCACTTGCCAAGGTAATCCACCTCCTTAACCGGTAAAGAGAAATACTCCCCGCCTTTGTTATCTGAACACGAAATCAGCGAAATGACCATTGACGCCGACAGAAAGAATTTTGCAAACTCTGTTTTCATAATTGATTACGGATAAGACCTAGAAAATTTAGTTGGGTTGCAAGTTAGGCAAATAATTGAAAAAAGTGATGTCCGAAAGACAAAAAATATACTCTGACGCCCATTTGTACGTTATTTATTCGCATGCGCATAAAAAACCATATCTTCACCGCCGTTCTGCTGTGCCTGGCAATCGCTGTCCAGGCACGTCGTGTGTATATCTACGGACGTGTGACCGATGAGACCGGACAGCCCGTCGAGCTAGCCACGGTCAACGAGGAACTCACGCTGCACTCGGCCATGACCAACCTCAAGGGCGAGTATTCGTTCAATGTGAACACCCGGACCGATACCGTGAACCTGGTATTCCGAATGGTGGGTCACGAGACTCGCAGGCGCACGCTCATCAGCCCTCCCGATACCGTACAGCTGGACATTCTGCTCCCCACATCCAACTACACGCTCGAAAATGTTGACATTAACGCCACGCGCCGCCAGACCAACGGAATGCAGCAGATAAACTCCGAGGGACTCCGTTTCAATGCCGATGCAAACGGCGGCTCCGTGGAGTCAATCATCGCCACCCAGGCCGGCGTGAGCACACACAACGAGTTGAGTAGCCAGTACAATGTACGCGGCGGAAACTTTGACGAGAACAGCGTCTACGTGAACGGCACCGAGATACTGCGTCCGCTGCTGGTACGTGCCGGACAGCAGGAGGGTCTGAGTTTCATCAACCCCGACATGGTAGAGTCCATCAGCTTCTCCACCGGCGGATTCAGCGTAGCATACGGCGACAAGATGTCATCGGTACTGGATATAAACTACCGCCGTCCACAGCAGTTTGAATCGGTCCTGATGGCCAGCTTGCTGGGTGCCAGCGCATACGTGGGAGCCGGAAACGACAAGTTCAGTTTCTCGGGCAGCGTCCGATACAAGACCACCCGTTACCTGCTGGGCACGCTTGACACTCACGGAGAGTATGACCCCTCGTTCCTGGATTACCAGACATACATGAGCTGGACTCCAAACACCAAATGGGAGATAGGTCTGATAGGCAATGCGGCCGTGAACCGCTACAACTTCACCCCTACCGACCGTACCACCACATTCGGCACAGCCAAGGATCCAAAGACATTCAAGGTTTACTATGACGGTTGGGAAAGCGACCGGTTCAACACCCTGTTCGGCGCGCTTGACATAAAACGCAAGGGCGAGAATTCCGTATACCGCCTGAACCTTTCGGCCTTTGGCAGTCAGGAGAGCGAGACATTCGACATACTCAGCCAGTACTGGCTCGACGAAGCCACGGGCAGCGAAAGTCTGGCAGTGGGTTCGTTCATGCAGCATGCACGCAACCGCCTGAAATCGACCGTTTACACCGCTTCGCTCAAGGGCACGCATGATACCGACATGTTCGGTACCATCGGCTGGGGCATGGAATACCGCCACGAGACGGTATCGGACCACATGAGGGAATGGGAGATGCGTGACTCGGCAGGCTACACCCTGCCCTACACCCAGACCGGCCCCATGGAGATGATCTACTCGCTCAAGTCAGACCACGGCATTGCCAATGACAAGGCGGCGGCTTTCATTCAGGACACATACCGTTTCAATACCGGCATAGGACTTTTTACCGTGAACGCAGGATTGCGTACGTCATGGTGGAGTTGGAACAATGAGGTCATTTTCAGCCCGCGTCTGATGATAGGGTTCACACCCGCTTTCAATGACAACTTCACATTCCGATTCTCAACCGGCGTATATCACCAGACCCCGTTCTACAAGGAGATAAAGGATACCGTCAATACGGGTGGCATCTACCAGGTCAACCTGAACAAAGATATCCGTTCACAACGTTCTGTTCAGTTTGTACTGGGCGGCGACTATGATTTCCTGGTGTACGGACGCCCGTTCAAGTTCACCACTGAGATCTATTACAAGAAACTGGACAGGCTGATTCCGTACAACATAGACAATGTAAGGATTGTTTATTACGGCGAGAACTGCGCGCACGGCTATGCCACAGGTATAGACATGAAACTGTACGGCGAGTTCGTTCCGGGTACCGCATCGTGGCTCACGTTCTCTTTGATGAGCACCAAGGAGAACATAGCCGGCAAATGGCTACCGCGCCCCACCCACCAGCTCTACAACCTGTCATTGTACTTCACTGACTACTTCCCGCGCAAGGAGAGCTGGAAAATGTCACTGCGCTGCTCACTGGCAGACGGACTGCCTTTCGGACCCACCCACAGCGGCCGCGAGAAACAGGTGTTCAGCGCTCCCGCCTACAAGCGTGTGGACATCGGCCTTTCATACAAGATCTTTGACTACGACAAACATCCGCATATTTACGGAAAGTCAGGATTTTTCAAGGAAATCTGGACAGGCGTAGACTGCCTCAACCTGCTGGGCATAAACAATGTCAACTCCTATTACTGGATTACCGACATAAACAACTCCCAGTTTGCAGTCCCCAACTACCTGACCGGCCGCCAGCTCAACTTCCGCATAATCGCGAATATGGGCAAATAAAAATGACACGAAGGGGACCCTCCTCATTGTGTTATTTTATTATCTTTGCATTATGAATAAAGGATTGTTCTTACTGATTAATGCTGCTCTTCTTTTTCTGACGGCCTGCAAGCCGTCGGCTCCCAAGGCACCGGAGGAGGATTCAAGTGACTTTGTAGCCATTACCGATGTCGTTCCGGATGTAATCCTGGAGATAAGGTATTACGGCACCTACAACTTTGTAGGCAGCCGCATAGACGGTTATCAGGCACCTGTAGCGCTGCTGACCCGTCAGGCCGCCGACAGCCTCAAGGCGGTAAGCGACGACGTGATAAAGCTTGGATACAGGCTCAAGATATATGACGCATACCGTCCGCAGTGCGCCGTTGACCATTTTGTCCGCTGGGCAGCGGATGTGGCTGACACCACAATGAGACGCTACTTTTACCCCGACGTTGACAAGAGCCGCCTCTTTGAACTGGAATACATCATGGCCAAGTCGGGCCACACCCGCGGATCGACAGTTGACCTGACGCTGTTTGACATGAACACCGAGAAAGAGGCCGATATGGGAGGCACATTTGACTGGTTCGGCCAGGAGAGCCATCCCGATTACCGTGACATCACCGACGAGCAGTTTGCCAACCGCATGATCCTCAGGGACGCCATGCTTCGTCACGGATTCAAGCCGCTTGACTCCGAGTGGTGGCATTTCACTCTCAGGGACGAGCCCTATCCCGACACATACTTTACATTCCCGGTCAAGTAAATGGAAAAAGCCATAAAGATAAACCTTGACGACTGGGTGCTTACCGGAGGCGGTGCCAACGGAGAGAGCTATGATCACAGGACCGACCCCACGGTCATGCTCAAACTGTACCATCCCGGAGCCATCCAGCAGCCGTTGGATGAGATGAGGCTTGCCCGCAAAGTATATGAAATGGGCATCCCCACCCCCGAGCCCGGCGATTATGTAGTGACCGATGACGGCCGATACGGAATACGCTTCAGACGCATCATAGGTAAGAAATCCTACTCACGCGCCACTGGTGACGAACCGGAAAAGGTTGAACAGTTCGCTACCGAGTTTGCCGACATGTGCAAGCAGTTGCACGCAACCCATGTGGACACCACACAGTTTGAGAATGTCAAGGACCGCTATTACAGGTTGTTAAGCGAGAACCCCTTCTTTGATGCGACCCAGAAGGCCCGGATTGAAAAGTTCATAGCCGATGTCCCCGACGAGGACACCGCCATACACGGCGACCTGCAGTACAGCAACGCCATATTCACAGGCCATGACCGGTATTTCATAGACCTGGGTGATTTCTGCTGGGGCAACCATCTGTTTGACCTGGGAATGGTTTATCTTTGCTGTAATCTGAGTAAGGCAGAATTCATAGAGGAGACATTCCATATGCCCAAAAGCCTGGCCATCAGATTCTGGGAGTTCTTTGCACGGGAGTATTTCGGCCCGGGCATACCCCTTAAAGAGATTGATGAACTTATACTTCCGTTCGCAGGGCTCAAGACCCTGATAGTGGAACGTGACACAAAATGCCCCATGCCCGAACTGCGTGTGGGACTTGAACGCATCCTAAAATAATGCCGATTATGAGGAGGAGATTAATATTGGGACTTCTGATAGGTTTGACCTGCATGTCCGTCAAGGCGCAGGACAAGCTCGTTTTCACTCCCCAATGGACTGCACAGGCTCAGTTTGCCGGCTATTACGTTGCCCTTGAGATGGGATTCTACTACAAGGCCGGCATCGATGTGGAGATTGTGCATCCGTCAGTAACCCAGACTGCAATCAGCCGCATACGCGAAAACAAGAGTCAGGCCACCACCCTGCAGCTGGCACAGGCAATGGAGATAATCAATGACGGTATTCCTCTTGTCAACATACTCCAGACATCCATGAACAATGCCATGGTTATCGTATCCCGCCGCGGCATGAACCCGCTTAAGCAGTATGGCGACAAAGTAGGCATCTGGAACGCCGGATTCGGACAGATTGCCATGGGCATGAGCATAAAGGAGAACCTGAATTACCGTTGGGTTCCCTTTGCCAACAGCGTCAACCTGTTCATCTCGGGAGCCATCGACGCCACTCTGGCCATGAGTTACAACGAATACTATCAGCTGGTTCAGACTGGTATAGAATTGAGCGATGAAAACGTATACAGGTTCTGCGACCACGGATACAACATACAGGAGGACGGAGTCTACATGACAAGGGAATATTACGAGAAACATAAGGACCAGGCCCAGAAATTTGCCGAAGCCAGCCGTCAGGGCTGGGAATGGGCCATCCAGAACCCCGAAGAGACCCTTGAAATAGTAATGAAATACGTTCAGAGGGAGCATATCGCGACCAACCGGGTTCTGCAGAAACTCATGCTTGACGAGGTTCTCAGGCTCATGAAAGACCGCGAGTCGGGACAGTACGAGTTCCGTCTGCGTCCCGATATGGTCAGTCAGGCCAGCAGTCTGATGTACGAGAACGGCATGCTTGACCGCGAGGTAACCTACAGCGAACTTGTTGACGAATAAAGACCGGAGCAGTTATGAAAAAGCAAAAACAGAGATCACTCTCCACCAAATTGAGTCTTTGGACGGTACTGTTCGCCGGATTTATATTCGTGGCCGCACTTGGCGTATTCTTCAATGAGTCACGTCTGGCCGTACAGAAATCAGTAATTGAGAACGCCACCAGAATCCTGGACAACACCGTGTTGCGCGTAAGCAACATACTTGCCCAGGTCAAGACCGCGACCGACAACACAGACTGGCTCATAACCCGCCATCTGGATGCGCCTGATTCCATGTTCGTATATTCACGCCGCATCCTGGAAAACAACCCAGACCTTAACGGATGCTCCATATCATTCGAGCCGTTCTATTTCAAAAGCCGCGGGCAATACTTCTCGGCCTACTCGCTAAGGACCGGCGATGCCATTCAGACCACCCAGGAGGGAAATGACTATTACCAGTACTTCTCGATGGACTGGTATCAGCTGCCCAAACTGCTTGACAAGCCGTGCTGGACCGAGCCTTTCACCGATTTCAACCCCCAGGGTATCTCATCGCCCGAGATGATTTTCTCATACTGCAAGCCTGTCAAGGATGCCCAGGGCACGTTCATCGGCACAATATCGGTCGACCTGTCACTGGAATGGCTGTCCAACACCATATCGGCCGTAAAGCCCTACCCCAACTCCTACACCATCATGATCGGAAAGGGAGGAACGTTCTTTGTACATCCCGATACCACCAAGCTGTTCTACCAGACCATATTTACCCAGACCATGCTTGATCCTGACACGACTATCACAGGTCTGGGTCACGCCATGCAGGCCGGCCAGGAAGGATACCGCGAACTGGTTATCGACGGCGTTGACAGCTATGTCTTCTTCAAGCCCTTGGATGATACCGGCTGGAGCGTAGGACTGGTATGTCCCGCCGAGGATATTTTTGAAGGATACTACCGTCTCATCAATGCAATCATAGGAATCGTGATAGTAGGCCTGCTGCTCATGCTCATGTCATTCAGCAGCATATTCAACAAGCAGCTTGAACCGCTTGAGGAACTCGCATGGCAGGCCGAGGAGATTGCATCCGGACACTTTGACGAGGAGCTTGAGGAATCGGACCGAAATGACGAGATAGGCAAGCTGACCAACTCTTTCCGTCACATGCAGCAGTCACTCGTGACGCAGATGGACGAACTCAAACAAATCAACGAGCAGAAAGGACGCATAGAGGGAGAGCTCAAGATTGCACGCGACATCCAGATGTCCATGCTGCCCAAGATATTCCCGCCCTACCCCGAGCGCGACGACATTGATGTGTTCGGCCAGCTGACACCAGCCAAGGAGGTCGGAGGCGACCTGTTTGACTTCTTCATACGTGACGAGAAGCTGTTCTTCTGCATAGGTGACGTATCGGGCAAGGGTATTCCCGCATCGCTTTACATGGTCGTAACCAAGGCGTTGTTCCGTACCGTCTCCAGCCATGAGGCTGCTCCCGACCGCATCATCCAAGCCCTGAACGAGGTGATGTCACAGGACAACGAATCAAACATGTTCGTAACCTTCTTTGTAGGCGTGCTTGACCTGCCCACCGGACGTATGCACTACTGTAACGCCGGACATGACGCACCTCTGCTGATAGGTCACACCGGAGCCGGAATGCTGCCTGTCGATTCCAACCTGCCCATAGGCGTAATGCCCGGCTGGAAGTTTACCCGTCAGGAGACGATGATGGACCCCGATACCACCATCTTCCTTTACACCGACGGACTCAACGAGGCCGAGAACATAGACCATCAGCAGTTTGAGATGACACGTGTGCTGGAGGTTGCACGCAGCCTGCAACAGAAAGACGTGTTCAATCCCGATGCCATAGTCAGCCAGATGACCGGTGCCGTACGTCAGTTTGTAGGCGAAGCCGACCAGAGCGACGACCTTACCATGCTGGCAGTCCAGTACACCAAACATCAGGAAGACATCACATACCAGCGAAGCCTTACCCTGACCAATGACCTGAAGCGCGTACCCAGACTCAACACCTTCATAGATGAAGTCTGTGAGGCCAACGGGTTTGACATGGCCACCACGATGCAAATCAACCTGGCCATCGAGGAGGCCGTGGTCAACGTAATGAACTACGCATATCCCGAGGGCACCAAGGGTGACATAACGATTGAGACAAAAGCCAACAAATCGGAGGTTTCATTCATCATATCCGACACCGGCAAGCCGTTTGACCCCACGGCCAAAGCCGAGGTAGATATAACCCTAAGTGCCGAAGACCGTGCAATCGGAGGTCTGGGAATACACCTGATACGTCAGATTATGGACCACATCAACTATGAACGCATTGACGGTCATAACATACTCACTCTTATAAAGAAACTGAGCAAATGATACCATTGTCTATTTTCAATATTGATATTTCATCGGGCAACCTTATACTGCTCGTCTCATTCCTTATGTTTGTGGCCATACTCATGGCAAAAGTGGGCACCAAGTTCGGTGTACCCACCATGCTGCTGTTCCTTATCCTGGGAATGCTGGCCGGCGAGGACGGTCTGGGAATCAGGATTGACGAACCGCGTGTGGGAGAGTTCCTGGGACATCTGGCCATGACCATCATCCTGCTTACGGGCGGTCTTGAAACCTCCATGCCCGAGACAAAACCAATCATCAGGAAAGGTATATCGGTTTCCACATTGGGCGTTTTCATAACCATTCTGATAACAGGATTCTTCATTTACTACGCTTTCGGCGCAAAGATAGGCGGTGCAGGTACCTCAATCCTGGGATGTCTGCTCCTGTCTGCCGTCATGTCATCGACCGATTCGGCATCGGTATTCTCGATACTGAGAACCAAGAGACTTACGCTGCGTGAGAATCTGGGGCCGCTTCTGGAGCTTGAATCTGGAAGTAACGACCCCATGGCATACGTGCTCACCATACTTCTGGTCAGCATACTGGAATCAGTACACGGCTCGACCGGAGAAATCCGCACCTGGAGCATCATCCTGTCCGGTGCATGGGTACTGATCAAGCAGATCATAATAGGATTCATAGTAGCGTTGGCTCTAGGATACGGAGCACGCTGGCTGATTACAAGGATTCACCTTCAGTCAAGCCCGCTCTATTCAATCCTGATACTCAGCGTAGCATTGTTTGCCAACGGTGCTGCTTCATTCATAGGCGGTAACGGACTGCTTGCCCTTTATGTCTGCGCCATCATCATAGGCAACACCAAGGATATGCCGGCCAAGAAGGAGGTCCTCATTTTCTTTGAGGTTATCACATGGCTATGTCAGCTTATGATGTTCCTGCTGCTGGGACTGCTGGCCAAACCGTCACAGATGCATACCGTACTGGTTCCGGCCATCCTGATAGGACTGTTCCTGATGCTGGTTGCCCGTCCGGCGGGAATCATGCTCAGCCTGCTGCCATTCAGAGGACTCTCATTCAGGGCCAAGCTGCTCACCTCATGGGTAGGACTCAAAGGTGCCGGCCCGATACTGTTTGCCCTTTACACCGTGATTGAAGGCGTGGACGGATCAAGCGAGATATTCAACATAGTGTTCACCATAACCCTTATGTCACTGCTCCTGCAGGGAATGACCATCTCTCCGATGGCCAAGTTGCTGAACATGAGCATTGATGATGACCCCGAGGTCGAGACATTCGGCATGGAGATACCTGAGGAGATGGGAATGCTCCGTGACCACATAGTATCCCCCGAGGATCTTGAAAACGGAGAGACGCTGCGTGACCTGCATCTGCCCCACGGCATACGCGTAATGATGGTACGCCGCGGTGACAAGTACATTGTTCCTCACGGAAGCATGAAACTTATGGTGGGGGATCGGCTGGTGATTATTATGGGTGACACGGATGATTAAAATTGAGAATTGAGAATTATAAATAACGATTTGTTTTTATGGAAGTAAAGATTAACAACCAAGACGGAATTGCGACCGCACAGCTTATCGGTCGTCTAGACACGCCCGCTTCACAGGAGATAAGCGGCGATTTCGACACTTTGGCACAGTATGCCGCAGGAACGGTAATCCTGGACTGCACCCAGCTTGAGTACATCTCAAGTTCCGGACTGCGTCTGTTCCTTTCACTGCGCAAGGCAGCCGCATCCAAGGGTGGCAAAGTCATTGTAAAAGCCATCAACAAAGACATCCGTTCAGTCTTTATGATGACCGGTTTTCTGAATCTTTTTGAAATACAGGACTAAACAATACCGTCATGAAGAAGGCAAGGCAACTGGATCCTCATTGCGAGGCAATACTCCAGGAATACCAGGACAACCTGCCCCGCTTCAGAGAGGTTGAGCAGGAGGTTAAGGAGAAACTCAAGCAGACTCTGGACGATGCCGGACTGCTTGTAGCTGCTATAGAGTCGCGTGTCAAGGCATATGATTCGCTGGCCGGAAAACTGGAATTGAAAGGTCACAAGTACAACAGTCTAGCGGACCTTACGGACATACTGGGACTCAGGGTCATCACTTTCTACATAGACGATGTCGACAAGGTGGCATCGGCCGTAGAGAGACTCTTTGAGATTGATTGGGAGAACTCTGTCGACAAGCGAAAGATCCACGAGATAGACAGTTTCGGTTATCTCTCACTGCATTACATCTGCAAGGTACCCGATTTTCCGTACCGTTTTGAGATACAGATGCGCACCCTGCTTCAGCACGCATGGGCCAACATGGACCATGACACCGGTTACAAGTCAGGCGTGGAGATACCCAAACGCTACATGCGCAACATGAGCCGCCTGGCCGGAATGCTTGAACTGGTCGATGACGAGTTCAGCAAGATCCGCATAGAGCTGACCGATTACCGCCGCCGTGTCCAGGCACTGGTACGCTCCGGAAATCTGGACGAGGTTCCCATTGACGGCGACACTTTCCGCAGTTATCTGGAACTGGAACCTTTCAACCAGCTCAACAAGCGCATAGCCGCCATGAACCAGGCCGAGATACAGGAGGTTCCGCTCATGCCCTACCTAGCCGTATTCAAGGGTATCGGACTCAAGACTTTGGGCGACATATCGAATGTAATCAAGGATTATTCCGAGGGAGCATATCAGATAGCATGCTACCAGATAGGACTTACCGACCTGGATATCATCTCATCGTCCATCGGCCCTCAGGACCTGTGTATTGCGTTCATACTCAAGAACGGCGGCGGAAAAGCCGGCATCAAGTATATGTTTGACCTGCTGAACGGTGAATCTGAAAGCAACGACGTGATGGCCGAGATGCTGTTGGAGCAGTCAAAGGACCTGCCCTTCATGAACAAATAAAACGTTTTGTCAATGGCAAACAAACCACTCAACACGGAACTTCTGGACCGCGCCATTGTGTTTGCGGTCCGTGCCCATGCGGGTACCGAGCGCCGCGGCAAGGGATTCCCTTACATCATCCACCCCATGGAGGCTGTCGAGATTGTGGCCACCATCACCCCTGACCAGGAGCTTCTGGCCGCCGCCGCACTGCACGACACCGTCGAGGACACCGACGTCACCATCGACGACATCCGCCGTGAATTCGGTGACCGCATAGCGTCGCTCGTTCAGATAGAGAGCGTAGGTGACGACGAGGGAACATGGCACGAACGCAAGAAAAAGGCTATAGACCTGATAGCCAACGCTCCGATTGATGCCAAGATCGTGGCCATGGGTGACAAGCTCTCCAATATGAGGGCTATCGCACGCGACTATGCCGTCCAGGGAGACGCCCTTTGGAACCTGTTCCATGCCAACAACCCAAAGGATCATGAATGGCATTATCGTGGACTGGCCGATGCGCTCAGAGACCTCAAGGACACGTTCGCATTCAAGGAGTTCGAGCAGCTGATTGACCAGGTATTCGCCGGCACCAAATAATGAATATTATATCATTTTAGGAAAGATATTCTAAAACAAATAATTACCTTTGAGGTCTGAAACGAAAAGTCAACAATCATTAATCATAATTATTCGTCAATTAAATGAAAAAACTTTCAATCATCGCACTCGTTGCATCTGTATTTGTAATGAGCGCTTGTGGCCAGGAAGATCCTGGATTAAAGGACGCCTACAAGAACTATTTCAAGATCGGTGTTGCCGTAACACCGCGTAACGTAACTGACTCACTTCAGAAGGCAGTTATCCTTAAGGAGTTCAACAGCATCACAGCTGAGAACTGCATGAAACCGGGTGAGATTCATCCCCAGCCGGGTGTTTGGAATTTCCAACAGGCCGATGCTATCGCAAACTTCTGCCGTGAGAACGGTATCAAGATGCGTGGTCACTGCCTCGTATGGCACAGCCAGTTCGCAAACTGGATGTTCAACAAGTATGACGAGAACGGCAATCAGGTTGTAGAGCGCGATGAGAACGGCGATACAATCTGGGTTGAGCAGCCCGCTCGTGGCGGCTTCGGCGGCTTCGGTGGTGGTTTCGGCGGCTTCGGCGGCTTTGGTGGCCAGCGTCCTCAGGGTGCTCCTCAGGGTGCTCCCCAGGGTGGTCAGCGTGCACAGGGCCAGCGTCCGCAGGGTGCTCCTCAGGGCCAGCGCGGTCAGGCTCAGGCTCCTCAGATGACCAAGGTTCCCAAGTATGCCAAGGCAACCAAGGAAGAGTTCTATGATTCACTCCGTGCACACATCCAGGTTGTTGTAAACCGTTATAAGGATGTAGTTTACTGCTGGGATGTTGTAAACGAGGCTATGAGCGATGCCAACAACCCCGATGCTCCCTACGAGCAGTCATTCCGTCAGTCAACCGCTTATCAGCTCTGCGGTGACGAGTTCATCCTCAAGGCATTCCAGTTCGCTCACGAGGCTGATCCCAACGCTACCCTGTTCTACAATGACTACAGCGCTTGGACTCCTGCCAAGAGAACTTACATCTACAACATGGTTAAGAAACTTCAGGCTGAGGGTGCTCCTATCACCGGTATCGGCATGCAGGGTCACTACAACATCTATGATAACCCCACAATCGAGGACTTCGAGAAGGCTATCCAGATGTATCTTGAGCTGGTTGACGATATCCAGATCACCGAGTTTGACGTTCGTATCAACCACGAGGCCGGCGGTCAGCTCCAGTTCAGCCGTGGCGAGGGTCAGGTTCTCACCGATTCAATCGCTCAGCTGCAGATGGCTAAGTATGACGAGCTCTTCAAGGTTATCCGCAAGTACAAGAAGAACTTCTCATGCGTAACCTTCTGGAACCTCGGCGACCGTGACTCATGGCTGGGTGCCAACAACTTCCCGCTGCTGTTCGACGGTCAGTACCAGCGCAAGCCGGTTTACTACACCGTTCGTGATTTCAAGAAGAACAAGAAGTAATACTCTTCAGTTTTGAATAAAAGACCGGGCAATATCAAGTTGTCCGGTCTTTTATTTTTCAATACGCTTTCCCGCGGGCTACCCCCCAACCTTAGGGAGCCATAGCGCACGTAGCGCCATTTCCGTCCCTAAGGTGAGCAGGAAATACGCTATATCGCGGGCTGACCCCCGACCTTAGGGAGCTGTAACGCAGGTGCGGGCCATTTCGTCCCTAAGGTGAGCTGAAAATACGCTTTCTCGCGGGCTACCCCCTTACCTTAGGGAGCTATAACGCACGTAGAGCCATTTCCGTCCCTAACATCAGCAGAAAATACGCTATATCGCGGGCTACCCCCTGACCTTAGGGAGCCACAACGCACGTAGCGCCATTTCCGTCCCTAAGGTGAGCGGAAAATACGCTATTTCGCGGGCGGACCCCCGACCTTAGGGAGCTAGCACGCAGGTGCGAGCCATTTCTTCCCTAAGGTGAGTTGGCTAGAATTTGATTTTGTTGAATTTCTTGACTCCTTCATAGGTGGGAGGAGTTTGGATCAGGGGGGTGTAGCTTATAAGCATCACCCAGGTGTAGCAGCGGCTAAGCATGCCCTCAATCCACTCGCGGGCGTAAATCCTGGCGGCAACGTACTCTTGGGTCATGGGGTCGTCTCCGCGAAGAGCCTCTAGCTCCTTGATGTAGGGCAGCATCTTGGCAAGAACTGCCTTGTCCTTGTCATAATAGGGCTTGACTTTGGCAATCCAACGTTCGGTGATATAGCGGTTATAGCTCTGAACATACTCAAGCTCTGCCTTGCGTCCTTCAATGAACCAGGCTGGTGCCTGACGCGGCTTCTCAGCCAGAGCACGCTCCACCAGCGGAGCATCCATGCGGTCAATCTCCTGACACTGGTCCGATGCAAACCACTCCTGGCACAACTGCTTGCGCAGCGGAGCCATCTTTTCAAAGAAATGTCTCTCGGAAGCCTGACTTTCCTCCAGGATGAAATCAACATATCCCGGGTCGGAGGTCTGGGAATAGACATTCACCCTATCGCCGGCCAGTTTGGTCACTGGTTCCTGAACTGCGTTCATCCTCTTGTAAATCAGGTCCTGATACTGCTGTGCCTTAGGGTCAAAGTGCAGGACCGAGTCATACGGGAGTCCCTTGGCCGCCTTCTTTGCATTGTCCATCTGCGCCTTGCCCAATGAATCCTTTGCGGCATCCACCTTATTGTGCGGCTCATGCAGCTCCACAGCCATCGCAATAGCCTCCATACGGTTCAGGAAATCAGTCATCTTCTCCCTGGTGTCAACATCCGACGGATCAGGGAAACCGGGCAGTTTCTCAAAAGCCTCTTTGTAACTGCTAAGCTTCTGAGCTTCAATCAGATATCGGTTGCTCTTCTTGCTATAGTCTATGCTCAGCGGCACAAAATCATAGTCCGGCTCAGCGTAACCGCCCAGTTTCTGGGCATACGTGCGCTCTTCCTTGGGTACAAAAAACGATTTTGTCTGGGCCGATGCCCCCACGCTTGCAGTCAGCAAAGTCAGGACTGCTATATTGATACGCAGAAAATGTTTCATATCAGAGGTTTAATAGTTTACACAAATAGCAGGAACCACACCGTTTGAATCGTACGCAACGCCGCATTCTTCCAGGCCGGCGTCCGAGTTTACACCCGCCACGAACTGCGCAATCTTAGGTTCACCGCGAAAGAAAGCCGGCATAAGGGGAGTGCGCAGATACCATCCGGAGTTCTCTGATATCACAGGATGATTGACTCCGTTCGCCTTGCAAAAATCGGTCACCCTTCGTGCCAGACCCTTATATGTGGTGATTATATCGGCCCCTGAGTACGCCTCACCGCGTTTGATGTAATCCATGAAATTGTCATCGGTAACCTTGGGTGCTATCGGGGTGAATCCGTAATTACTCTTTAAAACATCAGTGCGGCTCAGTATGAACACCTTGTCCTTTGTGTTGTTGGACAGGTACGATGGGTAGTAGACGCGCTTGTGCTCCGGACCGGTCTCATAATACATGGTGCCTTGGTAGAATCTCTGCTCCTTGGCCGACATCTCCTCCAGGATATCGGCCGTACTCTTGATGCTGTTGTCAACAGTGGTGACGGCTATACCGGCCTGCATATCGGACGTAAATGCTGTCTGAAGGAATCCCGCTCCCACAAACTCATTGTCTATGGCCTGGTTTCCGTCATTATCACCCTGCAGGTATGAGATGCCGTTCAGGTAAGCGCGCAGACGGCTGTGCTCATAGTTGCTATGCTGAATGTAAGAGCCGTCATCATTGCGACGTATGTTCTTGTCCAGCTTGAAATATATCTGCGTGCCGTCAATGTTATCAAATCTTGTGGCATCCTTGTCGCAGTCATAGTACGCGATATTGGTAAGGATGTACTCGGACAGCAACAGCTTCTTGCCGCTGCCGTTATAGTTGTTTGTAACCACACGCCATTTTATGGGCTCAACCTTGAAATAGAGGGTCTTTGTGCCGCGTACACGGGTCCCGTCCGAGTATCGGTAGCCCTCAGGGCCCTCGGCGCCGGTTGCAAATACTGACGTGCGCTTCATATACCATGCTCCGTCACTTCCCTTGAAATATGTGTGGGCACCCACCTTGACGGATTGTGACTCATCCACCGTTACAGACTCCGCCTTGATGGTCTGCGGCCAGTCTCCGAACGCCACATAGGTGGCCTGCTTTCCGGCAGTGCCGTCTGTGCCGGCCGGCAGCACAGTGTAAGGCGTTCCCTTGAACTTGCCTGCACTGCTGGAGACCGCTGCTATTGCTACACCCGGGTCTGGTGAGTGGGGCGTCTCATAAATATGTGGGGTACTGCTGGCCTGGGCATTGATCTGCGCGGCCGACGCTGCTGTCGAATAGGTTGCATCAAGCTGTTTGTTCATCTCCTGTAAGGCTGTTGAGAGTGTGGCCATGTATGCCGATGAACAACCAATGCAACAAAGTACTGCGGGTATACAGAAAAGCTTTTTCATATTAATTGTAAAAGGACTTTTGCAAAGGTAATGTTTTTTGGTCATCTGAGGTGCCTGAGTCTGACCCCAATCCGTCAATGTGAGGCGATGATGCGCAGATTGAGCATGCGGCCGGTCAGGTAGTTGGGAACGGCGTACTGGTTGTTCTGGATGTCGGTGATCCAGTAATAGGAGTTCACGTTGTTTATGCCCAGCAGATTAAGACAGTCCGCGCCAAGCCAGATATCCTTGAAAATTCCTGACTTTCCATATACGTGTGGGTGCTTGCTGTAATTAAAGATCTTGTATGAAAGGCCTATATCCACGCGCTTGTATGCCGGGGCGCGGAACACCCGGCTCTCGCGGCCGCTGTGGGTGGGTCCGAACGGCAGGCCGTCGGCCATGGAGCAGCGCAGTGACATTTTCCAGTTCTCGCGGTGCGGGAAATAGTCTGTAAAGTAAAGTGACAGGTTATAGAGCTGGTCGGTGGGGCGGGGCAGCCACTTGCCGCCTATGTTCTCACGGGTGCTCATGAGGGAGAACGTGAGCCATGATGCACTGCCGGGTACAAACTCGCCGTACAGTTTCATGTCAATACCTGCGGCATATCCGTAGGCGCAGTTTTGACCGTAGTAAACTATCCTTACATTATCCAGGTTGTACGGAATCAGGTCATCCAGTTTCTTGTAGTAAATCTCAGTGGTGAACTTGAACGGACGGCCATAGACACGGAAATCATAATCTCCGCCCAGCACAAACTGTATGGAACGCTGTGAGCGTATATCCTTGTTAAGCTGTACCTGATATATTCCGCCGGTGTTTACCGTGTCCTTTATCTCCTTATAGAAAGGTGTCTGGTAGTAGACACCGGCCTGGAAACGGAATGTCAGGTCATCATTGAATGCTGGCGTGAAACCTACCATGATACGCGGGCTCACGGTAAACTGCTTGTTCCAGCTCCACCATGACGCACGTACCCCGGCATTAAGTGTAAAGAGTCCCGCTCCGGTGGTAAACCGGTAGGTATCCTGGATATAGGCCGATGCCTTGTTGTTTGATACGCCATGATCGGACTTGAGTGAGTATATCATCTCCATGGGACCGGTCTGGGTGTAGGGCAGGGTGTAACCGGCAGAGTCACGCATCTCCCACTCGCGCATATGGTCGCTTACAGTCTCATGCCTGAACTCAAGGCCCCAGTTAATGCTGCCTGCGTGCTCTGTGACGTGGGTGGCCTTGAATGATGCGGTATAGACGTTTGATTTAAGGCGGTTGCGGGCATGCTGCATGAATGAGCCTACCGCCAGGCTGTTGCCGTTACCGCTCTCATCAAGCCAGTACTGGCTCAGTATGTCAAACGTCTCGGTCTCGCGGCTGTTGAATGCCGACAGGTTGAAACGGTATATGGAGTTCTCCTCAATGCGTTTTATGTCAAGAGCACCAAACAGGGTGTTGAAACGGTCTTTCTCCCAGCCCTCATAGTAGACCTTGAAACTCAGCGGGTTCTCCATGGTTCCGAATGACGTGTTACGGTCAGAGGGGCGGAATTTGTAGTTGTTTACCGCTGCGTTGCCTATCAGGCCAATCTCCCATTTGGTGGTCGGAGTCCAGCAAAGATAGGTCTGGTAATCGGTGAATGCCGGGTCATACTCACCTTTTGTCTGCATGGTGCCCAGCAGGTAACGGGTGGTCTTGTATCTGGCACTGGCCGACAAACTTATCTTGTCATTACCCATGCCTACGTATGCGCTGCCTCCAAGCAGGCTTGCGGTGAGCACAGCCTCCAGTTTGCGCGGCTTGCGGTAGGTGATATCCAGGACCGATGACATCTTGTCGCCGTAAGCCACGCTGAATCCGCCGGTTGAGAAACTGATGCTTTCCACCATATCGGGGTTGATAAAGCTCAGGCCCTCCTGCTGTCCGGCACGTACCAGTAGCGGACGCAGTATCTCGGTGCCGTTCACATAGACGCTGTTTTCATCAAAGTTTCCGCCGCGGACATTGTACTGGCTGCTCAGCTCATTGTGTGTGCTCACACCCGCCTGTGTGGATATGATGGACTCTACGGAGCCTCCGCTGGCATCGGCCGTAAAACGTAAGCCCTGGGCGCTTATGTCCTGCATTCCGTCGCTGCGTCGGCGGGTTGCGGTCACATCCACGTTGTCAAGCGTATAGTTCGTGGTGGGCAGCAGCATATCCAGACGTACGGTATCCTGTGGGCCGATAAGCGTGCGGCGCCTGGTCTCATGCCCAATCATGCGGAATACCAGCGTGAGTGTATCGGACGTAGGATTGACAGTCAATGAGTACTCACCCTTTAGGTTCGTAATGGCGGAGTGCAGAGTATGCTCCTCATTCACCGTAGCCAGCTCCACCGGATCGCCTCCCTCATCATACACCCGTCCGTGCACATACACGCGCCGTGCCTGC
>Ga0310786_10004037_pt1 | contig 20678 bp, 11 predicted proteins | sample AusTroGonzalo_MG_FD_203881 | JGI IMG/M metagenome (GOLD analysis project Ga0310786, IMG submission 203881) | Bovine rumen microbial communities from tropical cattle in Woodstock, Queensland, Australia - Gonzalo_03 (v2) (version 2) | ecosystem: Host-associated > Mammals > Digestive system >... | reverse complement strand
AACACCTAAGTATTCGCCTTCTACATAAGCAGACTCGGTAGAGGGTACCTGGATGGTGTAGATCATGTCGCCCACCTGCTGGATGTTCCAGTAGGCATTGGTGAGCTGTGTGCCATCCACGAAGACTGCCTTGACGCCATTGCCTACGTTGCCGTCACTGTTGGTACGGAACAGGAACTTACCGTCTTTTCCAGTATCGGGTGAGTTGAAGTAATACACACCCTCAGGTTTGCTGGAAGGATGTACTGCCCTGAAACGCATGGGTGTGGTGCCCACCACAGCCTGTGTCTTATAGGCCTCGCCCTTGGTCAGGTAACGTCCTGTGCCCACATTATACAGATAATAGGTCTTGCCAGCCTCGATGGTGGTAAACTGTCCATCGGAGATGTCACGTGTCTGCACAATCTGTCCGAAGGCACTCCACTGGTCGGTGGTCTCGAAATAGTTCTTTGTACCCTGCATGACATGGAGTGTGGCCTTGCTGAGGTTCACATTGTCGAAGACTAATGTGCCCAAAGTGATGTTGTCAGGATGGAAGGTGTTGACAGTGAAGCTGGTGAGGTGTGTACAACCCGCAAAAGCCTCGTCGCCAATGCTGCTGATGCTGATGGGCAGGTTGACCTCGGTGAACTGAGCACAGTTCTTGAAGGTGCCTCTCCCGATGGCTGTCATCTCGTTGGAGAGCTCAAAAGAGGTGAGCACAGCACAACCTGAGAAAGCCTCCTCTCCAATGGCGTTGACACCCGTGGGGAGGTTGATCTGCGTCAGCTTCTTACAGTCTTTCAGGGCCCGTGCACCAATGCTCTTTAACTTCTTGGGCAGTCGCAGTGTGTTCAGGTTGGCACAGCCATTGAACGCATCATCGGGTAGGGTGGTGACAGCGGTGAAATAATAGAGCTCAGGGAACTTCTTGATGCTGGTGTTGCCTGTGAAAGCATCGCCAAGGTCTGTGATGGCTGCTGCCTCACCATAGGTCAGCTTACCATCGCCATTGGCATCCCATCTCTGAATACAGATGGTCTTCACGGAGGTATCGCTGAAGCTCATAGCCTTCTCACCGAAGTTCTCGGGCTCCAAGCCAATGATGCAGTTTCTGCCACTGTTATAACCGTCGGAGCTACCACCGATGCCCTGACCATCGCCAGGTGTCAGGTTAGACAGGTAGTAATAACCATCGCTCTGTCCGCCCCAGCCCCAGTTGATCCAGTAGCGCTGATTCTCATAACCACAGGTCAGGAAGGCATGACCCACACTCCAGTCGCCGGTATAGCCACCCAGATAGACTGGGCGTCCTGCTGCCAGCTCGTTATATACCGTCTGGTCCATCTCATCCTCACTGCTGAAGCTATCGATATGTTTCACGGAGTTGCCATAACCGAAATATTTCTTACAGGCTTCTGCCACCTTATAGATCTGTGCACCTGATGAGGAGCTGGTATAGTCCATCTCGACAGACACACCGCAATAAAGCATCAGCTGCGCTACAGCCTGCTTCTGAAGTTCTGAGGCAGAACCGTAGGTGTCTTTCATGTTGTCCCAGTCGATGGGAGAACCTGCAGGAATGCCTGACACCTGAATTCCTTTTGTGTATGTGGTAAAGCCGGGAATGGCTGCAGTGGTCTCTGTGACCGACTTCTCACGGTTATAGTACAGGATCTGCGCCATGGCGGTGGCCACACAACCTGTCACAGAACGTGAGCCACCATCCAAAGGACAGAGGTTGTTATAGGGGGAACCCTGACTCCATTTACAGGCCATAAAAGGCTCCACCTTAGGGTGATTGGCAGGCAGTCTGTTTACTGGCGCACCAGCCTGGATGGCCTGTATCTGACGGGCATAGTCGTTCAGCATGTCCTGCAGTTGCGGTGGCAGCTGTTCATAGTCAAAGCTACCATTGTCGGTATAACCCAGGATGTCAATGGTCTGGTCATCGCCTGAGGCAATGATGAAACCCTCGTTCTCGCCACGGTCGAACACATAATACGGTTCATAAGCCGTAGCACTGGCAGCCCTCTTCGGTGAGAGGCGTTTCTCGTTGACTACCGCCTTGATGACTTTGCTGTCGCCTTTCATCTTCTGGAAGGTCGTCACTTTCTTTCTCGCCTGTTCACGTGTGATGGGGTTAGCCATCATCTGTACTGATACCATGCACATCAGGAGCCATGCTACCAATACGTTGAAATAGGATGTTGTTTTTCTCATTGTTATGTGTAGTTAGTATTTTCGTGGCAAAGGTACAAAATCTTTCTCAGATTGCAAAATAAAAGCCTAAAAAACTCCTGCTTCGGGATGCTATCGCCGTTGTGCCCGTAAACAGAAAATTTTTTAATGGAAAGGCACAAAAAATACCACAAATTATTTGGTCGTCACAGAAAAATAGCCTATCTTTGTGCCATACAAAAAAGCCAACCTAATAATACTACCTTAAATTACATACTGACTTAATAACACAAAAGTGCGACTCCTGTTCTGGGAATCGCACTTTTCGTTTGTGGGGGTTAATGATGGAACACCAAGCCATCGCCAAAGGAATCGACAACGATGGGTTTGTCACGGCTGATCTCATCGGTCAACAGCTTCTTGGACAGGTCGTTGAGCAGGTACTGCTGGATAGCTCGTTTCACGGGACGAGCACCATATTCCGGATCGTAGCCCTCCTGAGCCAGCCAGTCGACAGCCTGTGGGGTGACCTCAAGGGTGAAGCCCTGTGGCTCGAGCATCTTCTGCACATGAGAGAGTTGCAGCTTCACTACCTCGGCAATCTGATTCTTGGTGAGTGGCGTGAAGGTGATAATCTCATCGATACGGTTCAGGAACTCTGGACGCATGGTGGCTCTCAACTGCTCACGGGTAGCATTAGAGGTCATGATGATGATGGTGTTCTTGAAGTTGGCAGTACGGCCCTTGTTGTCTGTCAATCTACCATCATCGAGCACCTGCAGCAGGATGTTGAATACATCCGGATGTGCTTTTTCGATTTCGTCGAAAAGTACTACTGAGTATGGCTTGCGACGAACAGCCTCAGTGAGTTGACCGCCCTCATCGTAACCTACATATCCCGGAGGCGCACCTATCAGACGGCTCACGCTGTATTTCTCCTGATACTCGCTCATATCGATACGTGTCATCATCGTCTCGTCGTTAAACAGATAGTCAGCCAGTGTCTTGGCGAGCTCTGTCTTACCCACACCAGTGGTGCCAAGGAAGATGAACGAGGCGATAGGACGCTTAGGATCCTGCAAGCCGGCACGACTGCGACGAACAGCATCGCTGACAGCTGTGATGGCCTCGTCCTGACCAATGACACGCTTGTGCAGTTCCTCCTCCAGATGCAGCAGCTTTTCGCGCTCGCTCTGCATCATACGTGTAACAGGGATGCCTGTCCAACGGCTTACTACCTCTGCGATATCATCGGCAGTAACCTCTTCGCGAACCAGCGAGTTGTCGCCCTGTGCATTGGCCAACTGACTTCGGATATGTGCGATGTCATCCTCGAGGGCCTTCAGCTTTGAATAGCGTATCTCGGCTACCTTGCCATAGTCGCCCTCGCGTTCGGCACGCTCTGCCTCAAGTTTGAGGTTCTCAATATCCTGCTTGTCCTGCTGGATCTTGTTGATAAGTTGGCGCTCACCTTCCCACTTAGCACGGAACTGAGTCTCCTGCTCTTTGAGTTCTGCGATATCCTTATCCAGTTGGGCTATCTTCTGCGTATCGCCCTCGCGCTTGATAGCCTCGCGCTCGATTTCAAGCTGGGCCAGACGTCGGGTAATCTCATCGAGCTCCTCTGGTACAGAGTCACGCTCCATACGCAGTTTGGCTGCAGCTTCATCCATCAGGTCGATGGCCTTATCAGGCAGGAATCGCTCGCTGATATAACGCTCTGACAGTTGTACTGCTGCGATACAGGCATCGTCCTGGATACGTACCTTGTGGTGGTTCTCATAGCGCTCCTTCAGTCCTCGCAGGATAGAGATGGCACTGAGCTCATCGGGCTCATCGACCATCACTGTCTGGAATCGGCGCTCAAGTGCCTTGTCCTTCTCGAAGTACTTCTGATACTCATTCAGGGTGGTAGCACCAATGGCTCTGAGTTCACCACGTGCGAGTGCAGGCTTCAGAATGTTTGCAGCATCCATTGCTCCTTCGCCACCACCAGCACCTACCAGTGTGTGAATCTCGTCGATAAACAGGATGATGCGGCCTTCGGCCTTAGTCACCTCGTTGATAACACTCTTGAGGCGCTCCTCAAACTCACCTTTGTATTTCGCACCAGCCACCAGTGCACCCATATCGAGTGAGTAGAGTTGCTTGTCCTTCAGGTTCTCGGGTACATCACCCCGGACGATACGTCCTGCCAGTCCCTCGACGATGGCTGTCTTACCAGTACCTGGTTCACCTATTAATATAGGGTTGTTCTTGGTGCGGCGCGACAGGATCTGCAGTACACGACGAATCTCATCATCGCGACCGATGACAGGGTCGAGCTTGCCCTGGCGGGCCAGGGATACCAGGTTCTTGGCGTATTTCTCCAACGACTGGTAGTTATCGTCGGCACTCTGACTCTGCACACGCTGTCCCTGACGTAACTCGAGGATAGCCTGACGCATGTCTTTCTCGTTGGCCCCGGCATCCTTGAGCATGCGACTTACCGTAGAATTGACTGTTATAAGAGCCAATAGAATTGGCTCACAGGAGACATACTCGTCGTTCATCTCACGGGCATGGTCCTCGGCTTTCTGCAGCACCTTCTGTGAGTCGTTGGAGAGATAAGGCTCACCGCCCTGCACACGTGCCAGATGCTGCATCTCCTGTGAGGCCAGCATGTCGAGCTGTTGGACATTGACGCCCAACTTCTGGAAGATAAACGATGTGATGTCCTGCGCCTTGTCCATCAGTGCCTTGAGCAGATGTACTGGCTCGATGGACTGTTGACCGTTCTGGCGGGCTGTGTTGACAGCCTGCTGAATGACCTCCTGCGCCTTGATTGTAAATTTCTCAATTGTCATAATATTACTCCTTTCTTGTTAGTTTTGTTCTGACCAAAAGCGAACAAAGAGCGTGCCGTAAGGAAGAAATGTGACAAAATGGCGTGCATCGGTGACAGAACGTCATTGGCTATAATCCGTAAAATGCGTTAAACTTTCATATTTTAGGGCAAGAGAAGCGTGACGTGTCAGAAATATTTGCTATCTTTGCTATCAAAACTGACATTCGTATGAGAAAGATTATATTTGGCATTCTATGCATGGTACCTATGATACTTTTCGGACAGAGCTTTGACACGTTGTGGAAGCAGGTAGAGGCTGCCCGCAAGAAGGATCTGCCACAGACTGAACAGGAAACCCTGAGGAAGATTGTGGTGAAGGCTGAGAAAGAGAAAGCCTACGGACAGCTGCTGAAGGCAGAGCTACAGGGCGCACGTACACAGTGTGAGGTGAGTCCCGACTCACTGAAACCTGCCGTAGCACGTCTGCAGCAACGTGAGCAGGCACTGAAAGACCCGGCCTTGAAGGCTGTCTATCAGACCGTGTTAGGATCTGTCTATAACATGAACCCTTCCCTTAGTGATGATGCCCAAGTGCGCTCCAAACAGTATTATGACGAGGCACTGAAAGACCCTGCCATGCTGGCTTCTGTGAAGAGTGGTGACTATAAGCCTTTTGTTGAGGAAGGTGTTGACAGTCGTTATTATGCTGGTGACCTGCTAAGTGTGATTGGTTATGAGACCCAGCGCTATGACGTGCTTCGTGACTACTATTCCAAGACCTCGAACCGCGAGGCTGCGCTGATGAGCAGTATCGCCTTGCTGTCGCAGCAGATGCCTATGGAACAGGAGAAATACATCGGTTCGTCCTATCTGGCCCGTATTGATTCGCTGATCAATGTCTATGCCGACCTTCCAGAGGTAGGTGAGGCTGCCATCCTATATTATAATTATATGCGTCTTCATACCGATGCTACTCCCCAGCAGAAATGGGAGTATATCGAGATGGCTCTGCAGCGTTGGGGCTCCTGGCATCGTATGAATATCCTCCGAAACAAGCTCAATGAATTGAAGGAACTGACGTTCCTTGCCAGTGGTGAAGAGATCATCCTGCCACAGCATCCTTATGTGGTTAAGCTGAAGCAGATGCGCAGCGTCTCGAAGATGACCATGCGTGTCTATCAGGTGAAGACCACTGCCAGGGAGCTGGGGCGTGTGTATCTTCGTAATAAGGATGGCTATCAGAGGGTGAAGCCTCATCTGAAGGCTATGCCTGAGCTGACACAGACCCGACAGTATGAGGGTAAGGCGCCTTATGAGTTCTATGAAGACTCGCTGACACTGCCCGCCCTGCCTGTAGGTATCTATATGTTGGAGTTTGAGAGCTCGCCGAAGTCAGACAATGTAGAGCGTGCCCTTCTGTATGTCAGTGGTCTGCGTGTGCTCTCGCAGAGACTGCCAGACGAAAGAATGCGTTATGTGGTGGTGGATGCTATCACGGGACAGCCCGTGAAGGGTGCCCAGCTGCGCTTGAGGGTGCGTCTGGACTATGTCACGCTGACGACTGATGCAAAGGGTGAGTGTGAGTATAAGATCAATGGCACGCGACCTTCAGAGCTTTATGCCTTTACCACCAGTGATAATGCCTGTCCTGATGTGTATCAGAGTAACTGGTTCAGCTTCAGAGAAGCCCAACGGGTGCTGTCGCATACCGAGATATTCCTGGACCGTTCCATCTACCGTCCTGGTCAGAAGGTACATATGGCTGCTATCCTGTATCAGACGGAAGATGGCTATAAGCACAGCGTAGAGAAGGGTAAGACCGTGAAAGCCACACTCTATGATGCCAATCATAAGGAGGTGGTATCACAGACGCTGACCACTGATGACTATGGCACCTGTGCCGCTGACTTTACCCTGCCCCGTCAGGGACTCTCCGGCATGTACTCCGTGGAGGTTGGCGTGCAGGGCAAGTACTTCTCCGTGGAGGAATACAAGCGTCCTACCTTTGAGGTGGAGATACCTGAGGTGAAGGAGAACTATGCCGATGGTGACACCCTGCAGGTGAAAGGTACTGCCCGTTCGTATGCTGGCGTGCCTGTTCAAGGTGCCACAGTGACATATAAGGTGGAGCGTCGCCGGGCCTATTGGTGGTGGCGTTATTCCAGCTATTGGAATCAGGTGACGATAGGTGAGGATACAGAGGATAATATCATGATGAACGGAGAGACTGTGACCGATGCTGATGGCTCGTTTACGATACCTACGCCTCTGGTGATGCCCAAGACCCGTTATCCCATGTTCTATAATTTCGTGATAGTGGCTGATGTGACTGACCAGGCTGGTGAGACCCATCATGGTGAGCTGTCATTGCCTCTGGGTAACAGGAAGACTGCCCTCAGCATAGACGTGCCTGAAAAGGTGCTGGCAGAGAGTAATGTGGGACTGCTGTTCCATCTGCGTAATGCCGCTGGTACCGATATCGAAGGAGAGGTGAGTTATCGCTTGACGCCGGAGGGTAAGCGTAGTCAGGACTGGCTGACCGTCAATACCAATAAGTATGTGTCGCTGGCAAAGTTGAAGAGTGGAAAATACCAGGTGGAAGCCATCTGTGGTGAAGATACGGTGAAACAGGACTTCGTGGTCTTCTCGCTTGATGATAAGCGTCCTGCCACAGAGACTGATGACTGGTTCTTTGTGTCCCATGATTATTTCCCTAATGACGGTACCCCTGTGACATTACAGGTTGGCTCGTCAGCTAAGGATGTGCATATGGTCTATACCCTTCTGGCAGGGAATACTATTGTGGAGCGGGGCTCTGTTGACAAGAGCAACGAGCTTGTCAACCGCAAGCTGAACTACCAGGAGTCGTATGGTAATGGTCTCACCATCACCTATGCATGGATAAAAGATGGTAAGACGTATCATCATGAGAAGTCACTCCGTCGTCCTGTGCCCGATAGTAATCTGCAACTGAAGTGGGAGACCTTCCGTAATCGTCTGGAACCTGGACAACAGGAGGAATGGACCCTGACTATCGTTGGACCTGACGGTAAGCCATGTAACACCTTTAGTCCTGACGGGAAACCTTTTAATGCGCAGCTGATGGCCACGCTCTATGACAAGAGCCTGGATCAGCTCGTGCCTCATAGTTGGATGCTGATACCTTATCTCAACCTGCCCATGCCCTCGACCACATGGAACAGTCGCACCTGGATGATGAGTAGCTGTTTTGGTAGCGTGACACAGAAACCGCTGAGCTATCGTGAGCTGTCGTTTAATAAGTTTGACCACTCTGTCTATCCCGCCTATTATGCCCGTCCAATGTTCTCTGGCAGGAGAGCACTTGGGGCATTGGCTGAGACAAAAGTCCTGATGGTCAACGAGCGTGTTGTTGACGAAGTGGTGGAAGTGAAGGAGGTGAGTGCTGATGCCGCCTTCACTGGTTTGGATGCGGAAAATGTTGATGAATCCCTGCAAGGTCGCATAGCAGGACTGGATATAGTTGGTGGTGAAGGTAGTCTTGGTAGTCATGCCAAACGTCTTACTGGAAGTAGTCAAGCAGCGGAAGGGACAGTAGGAGAGATGGCGCCTCAGATGCGTGAGAACCTGAATGAGACCGCTTTCTTCTATCCTCAGTTGCAGGCTGATAGCGAGGGTAAGGTGACTATTAAGTTCACGTTGCCTGAGAGTCTGACCACCTGGCGTTTCATGGGTCTGGCCCATACCCAGGATATGAAGACTGGTATCTTGGCAGATGAGGTGGTGGCTAAGAAGGATGTGATGATACAACCCAACCTGCCGCGTTTTGTGCGTCAGGGCGACAAGGCCTCCATCGCAGCCCGTATCTTCAATACCGGTGACAAGACCATTAGCGGCAAAGCCCGACTGGAGTTGCTTGACCCAGAGACCATGGAGGTGGTCTATGCTGATGAGCAGCATGTGGAGATAACCGCAAATGCTACCATTGCCGTCGCCTTCCCCTATGATTGCAGTCATGAGACCCGCAGTCTGCTCGTAGCCAAGGTGATGGTCATTGGCAGTGGCTTCAGCGATGGTGAGCAGCACTACCTGCCCATCCTGCCCAATAAGGAACGTGTGACTAAGACCGTGCCCTTCACGCAGAACCAGCCTGGCACAAAGACTATTGACCTCAATAGTCTGAAGCCTCAGACCTCGAACCTCAATTCTCAGTTGACCATTGAGTACACCAACAACCCCGCCTGGCTGATGATTCAGGCCCTGCCTGTTGTGGGTCATCCACACGACAACTGCGCCCTCTGTCAGGCTGCCTCTTTCTATGCCAACGCCATAGGTCGTCATATACTGAAGCAGAACCCACAGGCCAAGAGCGTGTTTGAGGCCTGGAGCAGGGAACAGGGTAGCGAGACCTCGTTGATGAGCAGTCTGCAGAAGAACGAGGAACTCAAGGACCTGATACTCGACGAGACACCATGGGTGGCAGATGCTAACCGTGAACAGGAACAGAAGGAACGTCTGGCTGACTTCTTCGATGAGGCTCTGATGGAGCAGCGTCTGGCCACTTCGCTGGAGAACCTGCAGGAGTTGCAACAGGATGATGGCTCATGGAGCTGGTGGCCTGGCATGACTGGCTCGATGTATATGACTGTCGAGATCAGTGAGATGTTGGTACGTCTGAACCAGATGACCACCAAACAGTCTGACACCCGTGAGATGCTCAGTGATGCCTTCAGCTTTATGGGTAAGGAGATTGTAGAGATGGTACGTGAGATGAAGAAAGACGCCAAACGTGGCTGGACACCCACGTTCCCCAGTCATATGGCCTTGCAGTGGCTTTACATCTGCACCCTCGATGGTCGCTCACTGCCTGCCAACGTACAGGAGGCTAACGCATACCTTATTAAATTATTAAAGAAGGAGACACGTAACCAGAGCATCTACGACAAGGCGATGTCGGCTATCGTGCTGAACGATAAGACCTATATCAAGAGTCTGAAGGAATATACCGTCTATAAAGAGGAGATGGGGCGCTATTACGACACACCGCGTGCCTTCTACTCCTGGCGTAACTTCCGCATACCCACACAGGTGGCTGCCATTGAGGCCATCAAACGACTGACACCCAATGACAAGCAGACCATCGAGGAGATGCAGCGCTGGCTGTTGCAGGAGAAGCGCAACCAGGCCTGGGATACGCCTATCAATAGTGCTGATGCTGTGTATGCCTTCCTCAATGGTAACAGCGAGGCGCTGAAGGCACAGGCTAAGACCGTCCTGAAGGTTGATGGTAACGAGATTGAGACCTCACAGGCTACTGCCGGCATTGGTTATGTGAAGACCGCCATGTCTGGTGATGACAAGAAGCTGTTTACTGCCGAGAAGACCTCTACAGGTACCTCGTGGGGTGCTGTCTATATGCAGTATATGCAGAACACCAGCGAGGTTGAGGAGCAGAACAGTGGCATCAGCGTGAAGCGCGAGATGCTGAGTGGTGATAAACATGAGGTGATGAGTGGCCAGTGTCATGTGGGTCAGCGCGTGATTGTCCGCATTACCATCGAGGCTGACCGCGACTATGACTTTGTACAGGTCATCGACAAACGGGCTGCATGTATGGAGCCTGTCTATCAGGTGAGTGGTTATCGCTGGGGCTACTATACCACACCTCGCGACTGCTCTACCAACTATTATTTCGATAGGCTGTCGAAGGGTAAGCACGTCATTGAGACCGAGTATTACATTGACCGCGTGGGCACCTATGAGACAGGCACCTGCACCGCCAGTTGTGCCTATAGTCCTGAGTTCCGCGGTGTTGCCAAATCGCAAACCATAGAAGTAAAAGACTAAAATTGTAAAAGGAATGACTCATAAGAAAATAAATAAGGTGTTATGGCGGGTATTGGGTATTTTACCTTTTTACCTGTTTGCCTTTCTACCTTTAAATGCCCAGAAGGTACAGGTTGACCATCCTGAGGTCAACGTGGGAAAGACGGGCTTTGAGATGCCTGTGACCGCCACCTTCCAACTGAAGAACAAAGGCAGTCGTCATCTTTCTATCGTTGACGTCAAGACCGACTGTGGATGCACCAAGGTGGAGTACCCCAAGAAGAGCATTGGCGGTGGTGATAGGTTTACCATCTCCATGACCTTCGATGCCCGTCAGTTAGGACATTTCACGAAGCAGGCTGCTGTATGGTTCAACCATTCAGAGAAGCCCCTCTGGTTGACAATGAAGGGTGTGGTGGTGACTGAGTTGACTGACCACTCGAAGAACTACCCCTATGCCTTTGGCGACCTGCTGGCAGATGTGAATAATGTGGAGTTTGATGATGTGAAACAGGGCGAGCATCCTGAGGTGGAGATTCACGTGCTGAACAATGGCGGTAGTGTGATGACACCAAACATACAGCATCTGCCACCTTATCTCATGTCGATGGCAACACCCGAGACGCTGGCACCTGGTCGTTCTGGCAAGGTGACGCTGATGTTGAACACTGAGCATCTTCATGACTTCGGACTAACGCAGACCACGGTCTATCTGGCTGAGCAGCTGGGTAATAGGGTGAGTGCTGATACGGAGTTGCCTGTGTCGGTGGTGCTGCTGCCCAACACCACGTTGTATGCTGGCAGCAACAAACAGTATGCGCCCCATCTGGAGCTCTCTGCCGACTCGCTGACACTGGGCGTGGTCAAAGGCAAGAAGCGTAAAAGTGAGGTGATTACCATCACCAACACGGGACGTACTGCCCTGAAGATATCATCATTACAGATGTTTACGAAAGGACTGAAGGTGACACTCGACAAGCGCGAGCTGCAACCTCGTGAGTCGACAAAGCTCAAGATTGCAATGTCTGACAGGAGTCAGTTGCTCAAGGCGCGTCAGAAGCCCCGTGTGCTGATGATTACCAATGATCCCGACCACGCGAAGGTGGTCATCAAGGTTAACGTGAAATGATCTTTAACGACATAACGACATAACGTGATAACGAAAAAACAACAAGATAATCATGGAACATCCCGAGAATAGTTCAGAGTTTGCAGGCCTGCAGGTGAATAGTGGTGTGGAACAGCCATCTATCGTCAACCCCTACCTGAAACGAGGCCGTTTCCGTCGTCGTGAGTTGTCAGCAGCTGAGATGGTTGAGGGTATCGTCAAGGGCGATGTCACCATCCTCAGTCAGGCGGTGACCCTGATAGAGAGTGTCAACCCCGACCATCAGGCTAAGGCGCAGGAGGTCATCAACAAATGTCTGCCCTATAGCGGCAACAGTGTACGCATCGGCATCAGTGGTGTGCCAGGAGCTGGTAAGTCCACCAGTATCGATGAGTTTGGCATCCACCTGCTGAAAGAGAAGGGTGGGCGACTGGCTGTGTTGGCCATAGACCCCAGTAGTGAACGTACCAAGGGTAGCATCCTGGGCGACAAGACCCGTATGGAGAAGCTCGCCATACATCCCGACTCGTTCATCCGTCCTAGTCCATCAGCAGGTTCTCTGGGTGGTGTGGCCCGTAAGACGCGTGAGACCATCATCCTGTGTGAGGCTGCTGGCTTCGACAAGATTTTCGTGGAGACAGTAGGCGTGGGACAGAGCGAGACGGCCTGTCATTCTATGGTCGACTTCTTCCTGTTGATCCAGGTGGCTGGTACTGGCGATGAGTTGCAGGGCATCAAACGTGGCATCATGGAGATTAGTGATGGCATCGTCATTAACAAGTGTGATGGCGATAATGTGGACCGCTGTCAGATGGCTGCCACCAACTTCCGCAACGCCCTCCATTTCTTCCCCATGCCCGAGAGTGGGTGGAGTCCTAAGGTGCTGTGCTACAGTGGTTTCTATGGTACTGGCGTCAAAGAGGTGTGGGACATGATATACGAGTATTTTGACTTCGTGAAGGCGAATGGCTACTTCGACTATCGTCGCAACGAACAGGCTAAGTACTGGATGTATGAGACCATCAACGAGCAGTTGCGCCTGAACTTCTATAACAACCCGCAAATCCGCGAAAAGCTGTCTGCCGCAGAGCAGTCGGTGCTCTTGGGACAGAAGACCAGCTTCGTGGCTGCCGGTGATTTGTTAGACGATTATTTCAGAAGCCTATAAGCCCAATAGGCCTATGAGTCCCATAAGACCCATAAAAGAAAGAAAAATGCAGATAGAGATAGACAACGGCAGTGGCTTCTGCTTCGGAGTGACCACAGCCATCAAGAAAGCTGAAGAAGAGCTGGCACAGGGCGAGACGCTCTATTGCCTGGGCGATATCGTACACAATGGCATGGAGTGTGAACGCTTACGACAGATGGGACTCGTCACCATCAACCACGATGATATGCGTGAGTTGCATAACGTCAAGGTGCTGTTGCGTGCTCATGGTGAGCCGCCTGCCACCTATGAGTTGGCCCGTCAGAACAATATCGAGATTATCGACGCTACCTGTCCTGTGGTGCTGAAGCTGCAGAACCGTATCAAGGAAAAGTGGAAAGAGGAAAGAGGAAAGTGGAAAGAGGAAAGAGGAAAGAGGAAGGCTGCGAGTAAGCGAGAGGAGAGCCAAGCTCGCTTGAGCTCTACCGAGCGTGAGCAGACTAGACCGAAGGCCAAAGTGGAAAGTGGAAGGTGGAAAGAGGATAGTCTTTCCCCCCAGATTGTCATCTTTGGCAAGAAAGGTCATGCCGAGGTGTTGGGATTGGTGGGACAGACACAGTCAACTGCTATCGTCATTGAGAACTTCGACGAGGTGACGAAACTCGACTTCTCGCGTGATATCTATCTTTACAGTCAGACCACGAAGTCGCTGGATGAGTTCCACCGTATCGTGGCATATATCCAGGCGCATATCTCGCCTGATGCTGTGTTCCAGAGCTTTGATACTATCTGTCGTTCGGTGGCCAACCGCATGCCTAACATCTCGCAGTTTGCTGCACGTCACGACCTGATCCTCTTTGTGTGCGGAAGGAAGAGCTCTAACGGTAAGGTGCTTTATAACGAGTGCTTGCGAGTGAATCCTAACACGCATCAGATTGAGGGACCTGAGGAGATTCATGCTGAGTGGCTCAAGGATATTCAGACGGTAGGCATCTGCGGAGCTACCTCTACGCCAAAGTGGCTGATGGAGCAATGCAGGGATGAACTTTTGAGATTTGAGGATTAAACTAACCATACTGCTGCTTTGGCTGTTGGCATCTGTCGCGCCTGCCCAGCGTCCGCAATACGGAAAGCTGTCGCCTCTCGTGCGTCAGCTGGCCAGGCATCTTCCTTCTCCCGCTTCGTCAAAAGAGCTCTGCGCCTTTGTGAAAGTTTCTGACCCTCAGGCGCTTGAGGATTATGGCTGTCGTGTGCTGACCAGCGCAGGCAACGTGCATATCGTCAGCATTCCTGTTGACCAGTTGGGGGCTCTCTCGCTCGACTCCCGCATCCTGCGCATCGAGGCCAGGAGGGGTAACAGTCTCACCAACGACCATATCCGTGAACATCTCAACGTGCAGCCTGCCCATGCTGGTCAGAACCTGCCGCAGGCCTTTACAGGACAGGGCGTCGTGGTGGGAGTGATGGATGTGGGGTTCGACCTGACGCATCCTACGTTCTATAGTCGTGACACCACCAATTATCGCATCCGTTGCATGTGGGATATGGTCACCCAGGATACGGTGGGCAGTCCTTTCTATGTGGGACGTGATTATGTGGGGCGTGAGGCCTTACTGGCTTTGGGACATTCTCGTGATGGACTCGACATCACGCATGGCACCCATACCACAGGCACTGCTGCGGGGAGTGGCTACAACTCGCCCTATGGCGGTATGGCGCCTGAGGCTGATATCTGTCTGGTGGCCAATGCGGTGTCTGATGATCTGGCCTATATCGATTCGGCTGACGTCTATAAATATACCTTCGCCACCGATGTCCTTGGCTTTAAGTATCTGTTTGACTATGCCAAGAGTGTGGGAAAGCCCTGTGTGGCATCGTTTAGTGAGGGCTCGGACCAGGACTTCTGGGGCTATGACTGTCTGTTCTATGAGATGCTCGACAGTATCACTGGACCTGGCTGCATCATTGTCTCGTCGGCTGGCAATAATGCCTCTCGCAAGACGTGGTTCCGCAAATATCAGGGTGAGCCTTCTATGGGGGCTTTCCTGTCATGTGGCGGTCGGGAGATGATGCTCACCTTCAAGTCGGCGGATGATTTCTCCCTGCGATTCGTGGTTTATCGCGAAAAACCAGACACGTTGCTGGTAGATACCCGCGAGGTGCTGGCACAGCCTGACTCCGTGCAGTCTTCGCTCTTGAAGTTCGATGACTATATGCTGGCTGTAAAGGCTGAGGCCTATGTCTCATGTTACGACCCTCGCGACATCTGTTATGATGTCTCTGTCCTAACCACAGGCTATGTGGGCAGTCGCCATCCTGTGTCTGTCGAGGTGGTGGGCATTGATGCGGATGTGGAGTATTTCCATGTCAATGGCAGTCTGACTACCAATGCGCTGAACCCCAATCTCGATGCTGGCGAGTATGTCTGTAATATCAACAGCCCGTCAAGTGCGCCTTGCGTCATCTGTGTGGGCTCCACCACCTATCGCGACAGCATCCAGAACATGAATGGCGAGTGGAAGAAATACTGGCTGGGAAATGGGGGCGTGCGTGCACCATTCTCATCGGTAGGACCAACATTTGATGGACGTCTTAAGCCCGATGTGATGGCACCAGGTAATAATATCGTCTCGTCCTATAGCAGTTTCTATCTCGAGACGCACCCTGACAATGATGATATCAAGTGGGATGTGGCACATTTCGACTTTAATGGGCGCACCTATGCCTGGAACAGTAATAGCGGTACCTCGATGTCGTGTCCTGCTGTGGCTGGCGCCATCGCCCTGTGGTTGCAGGCCAAGCCTGACCTCACGCCAGAGCAGGTCATGGATGTTATCAGTCACACCTCACGCCATTATGACGAGTCAATGTCGTGGCCCAACAACGAGTATGGTTATGGCGAGATTGATGTCTATCGGGGACTCCTTTATATCCTTGGCCTCGACCGCGTGGAGACTATCTCGCAGCAGCATACTGCTGCCCGCATCGCCATTAGTGGTGGTGACCTCATCATCACGCTTCCTGAACCCCTCGCTGTCTCGGCCCGTCTGCGACTCTTCACCATTGGAGGTCGTCTGCAGCGTGATGTCCGTATCCCTGCTGGCCAGTCCGTCTATCGTCTTTCGCTCACCACCTTACCTTCCGGTCTCTACGCCCTCCAGCTCGATGGTCCCTCAGTCATCAAGGGTTCCACGCTTATCAGAAATTAGTTCGAACTGCTGCATGAGCCACTGGTTCTGCTCATCGATGGTCATGTGACTATTGTCGAGGAGAAGGGCATCGTCGGCCTGACGGAGGGGGGAAACATCACGATGCGAGTCGATATAGTCGCGCTCCTGTACGTTCTTCAGAATGTCGGCATAGTCGGCAGGCATTCCCTTTTGCTGCAACTCGTCGTAGCGGCGCTGGGCACGTACCTCTGCACTGGCGGTGACGAAGATCTTGAGTTCGGCATTGGGGAAGACAGTGGTGCCGATATCGCGTCCATCCATCACGATACCACCTTCGAGTCCCATCTTCTGTTGCTGGGCCACAAGGGCTGTACGCACAAAGGGTATGGCAGCGATGGGGCTGACGTGACTGCTCACCTCGAGGCTGCGTATCTCGAGTTCCACATTCTCGCCATTGAGGAATGTGGTGGTCTTGCCGTCGATGAGGCGCTGGTCGATGTTGATATCAGGCATTACCTGGCGCAACTGCTCCTCGAGTACGCTGCCGTCGGCTGCAAAGAGCTGATGGCGCAGGGCATAGAGGGTGACGCAGCGATACATGGCGCCTGTGTCAACATAAACATAGCCCACACGACGGGCAAGTTCCTTGGCCATTGTGCTTTTGCCGCACGAAGAGTGGCCGTCTATTGCTATTGTAATCTTTTTCATATTTTTTTTTATGGGTCTAATGGGGCGAATGGGGCTGATGGGTTTGATGGGATATTAGAGCGCATAGCTGAAGTTAATCATCAGCGAGGTGCTGCTGACGTGATACTTGCCATAGGCGATGTGGAGCTGCAGGCGTTCAAGCATCATGCCGGCACCCAGCGAGAGGGCTGCACCATGAGAGCTCTCCTCGTCGCCAGCAGTGATCTTCATCTCTGAGGCACGCAGGGGGTTATAGCCTGCTGCCACATAGAACTGCTCAGAAAGCAGGAGGTCGGCACCTAAGACGAAATGCTTTCCTATCCCATACTGCCAGTCGTTGAGGCGCACCAGCGTAGCCGAGAAACGCAGGGGTGAGCCTACAAGGCGCTTGCTGACACCCAACTGCAGGTCGAGGGGCATTCGCTCGAAGTCATCATCATAGGCTTTGAGCTGTCCTCCCAGATTACGTGCTACAGCACTGATGCTCCATTCTGTGTCAGGGTCATAGTAGTTAAGACCCAGATCGACAGCCGCTGCCAGCGAGTTGTACTGTCCGATATACGAGGCTACCATCTTGGCTGTGACGCCACCACTGATAAGGTCGGTAAGTCCATAGGCGAAGGTGCCACCCAGCGCAATGTCCCTGGCGCCAAAGGTGCCCGTCTGCTGGTTGTCGTAGGTGGTCTCTTTCATCTCGCCATAGCTGATGAAACGTCCCTGCACACCCCATGTGCCGCGTTCACCGATGGTCTGAGAATAAGAGGCGCTACCAGTTATCGAACCCTGCATGTAGGTCATCATATTGAGACCTAAGGTGCGGTCGCTGACATTATAGAGTAAAGCAGGATTATGGAACACCAGCGAGGCATCGTCATCGGACAGTGTGATGTTGTCGCCTCCCAGTGCAGCAGCATGGGCGCTGACGGGTAGTCGCAAGAAGTTGAACACAGTCTGGCTGTCCTGCGCATGAATCATCATGGCAAGTGCCGAAAACAGGACTGACAGCATCAAACGTTTCATAATTCGGGCACAAAGTTACGAAATTCGTAAGAGAAATGAAAAGAAAAACAAAAATATTTCCTATTGTCGGCTTTATTTAGTACTTTTGCACACCGAATGTTGGAAGTAAAGAAAAGCAGGAAGGCGGACCTGGAGCATGGACGATGGGCCAGATTCGCGCTGGGGTTGGTGGTTGCACTGGCCTTCCTCTTCGTTGGCCTGAACTACAGCCTGACGCCTGACGACCCGCTGGACGACCCCGACTTGCTGGATATGCTGTCGATGGACGAGGAACTGCCATCGATGATGCAACTTGAAAACGAGCTGGCGCTGGCCCCGAAGGTGGAGCCAGAACCCTCGAAGAAGCTGGTGGTGGCTGAGGAGGAAGAACAGGTGGAGCCGCTGACGGATGACGAGCCTGTAGAGACAGATATGGACAACGACATGAGCGCCCTGGACGGTGAGGAGGAGATAGAGCCGCCAGCACCTATGGACGATGATGTCATCAGTTTCCGCATTGTGCAGGACCTGCCGCAGTTTCCTGGTGGTGCTGTGGAGATGATGAAATGGCTGCAGCGCAACCTGAAATATCCCCCACTGGCGCAGGAGCGTAAGATACAAGGTAAGGTGGTGGCTGAGTTCATCGTCAACAAAGACGGCTCCGTGACTGATGTCAAGGTGGTGAAGTCGCTCAACCCCATGTGTGATCGCGAGGTGCTCCGCGTGCTGAGGATGATGCCCCGTTGGACTGCAGGTATCGAGAACGACCAGCCCTGTCGCACCAAGGTGTGCATACCAGTGGTCTTTAAACTGTAAAGAAAATAGGTAAAAAATAAGAGATATGACAACATCAGAAGAAATTTTGAGAATCGTGAACGAGGGATTAGAGTCCCTGCCGTATGAAAGAAAACCCGCATCGCTCTACGATCCCATACGCTATGTGCTCTCGCTGGGTGGCAAGCGCATCCGTCCTGTGCTGATGCTGCTGGGTTATAACCTCTTCAAGGAAAAGCCCGAAGACATCCTGATGCCTGCCCTGGGACTGGAGACGTATCATAACTACACGCTGCTGCATGATGACCTGATGGACAAGGCCGACATGCGTCGCGGACAGCTTACCGTACATAAAAAGTGGGACGACAACACCGCCATCCTCAGTGGCGACTCAATGCTGGTGCTGGCCTATCAGCGTGTGGCTGAGTGCGATGCTGCCCATCTGCCTCAAGTGCTGGAGCTGTTTACAGAGACAGCGCTGGAGATTGGCGAGGGACAGCAGTATGACATGGACTTTGAGACACGCAACGACGTTACAGAAGATGAGTATATCGAGATGATTCGTCTGAAAACCAGCGTTTTGCTGGCCTGTGCCCTGAAGATGGGCGCCATCCTGGGTGATGCCTCACAGGAGGATGCCGACCTGTTGTATCTGTTTGGTGAGAAGATTGGTCTGGCCTTCCAACTGCAGGACGACCTGCTCGATGTCTATGGCGACCCCAAGGTCTTCGGCAAGGCCATTGGTGGTGATATCACCTCGAACAAGAAGACCTATATGCTCATCAATGCCGTGAATCGTGCCAACGCCCAGCAGCGTGCTGAGCTGATGCGATGGATTGAAGCCAAGGAGTTCAATAGGGCTGAGAAGGTGGCTGCCGTCACCCGTCTATACGACGAGATTGGCATTCGTCAGTTGTGCGAGGAGAAGATCAACTTCTACTTCGAGCAGGGCAAGAAGCTGTTGGAAAAGGTCCATGTGGACAGCGCTCGCAAGGAGCAGTTACGCCAGTATACTAACGAAATGATGCACAGGGAGAAGTGACCTTTATCGATACACATTGCCATTTGGATGGCGAGGAGTTTGACCAGGATAGGGTAGAGGTGATGCAGCGCGCTCGAGAAGCAGGCTGCAAAGCAATCTTCCTGCCTGCCATCGACCTGCCGTCATCGCAACGCATCGTCAGTCTCTGTCAGCAATACCCTGATTTCCTTTATCCCATGATTGGCCTGCATCCTGAGGAGGTGCATGCCGACTGGCGCGAACAGATGGCGCAAATCAAATCTATCCTCCCGTCACCTTTCACCCTTCACCCTTCACCTTTCACCGTTCTCGCCATTGGCGAGGTAGGCCTTGATTTCTATTGGAGTCGTGAGTTTGAGCAGGAGCAACTGGAAGCCTTCGAGGAACAGGTGCGATGGTCAGTAGAGATGCAGCTGCCCCTGATGATTCATTGTCGCAAGGCGCAGAACGAGCTGGTGGCTATAATAAAAAGGTATGCGAAAGAGTTGCCAGGTGGCGTGTTCCATTGTTTTACTGGCAACGAGAAAGAAGCCGAGGAACTGTTACAGTTCGACAAGTTCGTGCTGGGAGTGGGTGGTGTGCTGACCTTCAAGAAGAGTCATCTGCCAGAAACCCTTCCGCAGGCAGTGCCCTTAGACCGCATCGTATTAGAGACCGATGCCCCCTATATGGCGCCTGTGCCCATGCGAGGTCAGCGCAATGAGTCGGCTTATATCCGCTATGTGATTCAGCGAATGGCAGAGGCCTATGGCATCAGTGAAGACGAGCTGACAGCGCGTACCAACGAGAATGTGGCTCGTGTGTTTGGCGTAAAATGATAAAGAATATTAAATTATCAATTGCCAATAATCATTTGTCAATTTTATGCATTACCTTTGCATCCGCTTAACAGTAAGGAGAGGTGCTCGAGTGGTTGAAGAGGCACGCCTGGAAAGCGTGTAACCGGCAAAACCGGTTCGCAGGTTCGAATCCTGTTCTCT
>Ga0310786_10004036_pt1 | contig 20685 bp, 14 predicted proteins | sample AusTroGonzalo_MG_FD_203881 | JGI IMG/M metagenome (GOLD analysis project Ga0310786, IMG submission 203881) | Bovine rumen microbial communities from tropical cattle in Woodstock, Queensland, Australia - Gonzalo_03 (v2) (version 2) | ecosystem: Host-associated > Mammals > Digestive system >... | reverse complement strand
ATGAGTTGTAATTCTCTTTTGTTTCCAGCTTCCGGTTGTCAAAGATCGGCGCCCGCCGGAATGGCGGACAGTTGTGTAGTATATCAAATTCCCCGCACGAGCGCAAGAGGGAATTTTCAGAAAATTTTCGCGCACGGTTCGAGCTGCTCTGCAAGGGATGTGCGGCGCTCGCGCACGGTGTTTGTCTGGATGGCGCGGTCAACGGCGTATGGAACGCCCATGAGAAGGACGAGCTTCCTCCCGCGCGTTATCGCCGTGTAGAGGAGGTTTCGCTGGAGCATCACGTAGTGCTGCGTGTGGATGAGGATGACGACCGCCGGATACTCGCTCCCCTGCGACTTGTGGATGGTCGTCGCGTAGGCAAGCACAAGCTCGTCGAGGTCGCCCGGCTCGTAGCGGACGGGACGCCCGTCGAACGTGACGACAAGAGAGCGGTCGTCGGAATTCACCGCCTTCACGAAGCCGACGTCGCCGTTGTAGACGTCCTTGTCGTAGTTGTTCCTTAGCTGCATCACCCTGTCGCCGACGCGGAAGAGCGTTCCTCCGCGCGAAATAGAATCGCCGCGCGGGTTGAGGGCGCGCTGCAGCTCCGCATTGAGGTTGTCCGTGCCAAGGGTGTTCCTGCGCATCGGGGTTAGCACCTGCACGTCCTCAAGCGGATCGAGGCCGAACTTGCGGGGAATGCGCTCCGTCATGAACTCTATCGCCCGCTTCACGCACATCTCGGGGTCTTCGCAGCGCACGAAGTAGAAGTCGGAGTCTCCGCGCGAAGTCTCGAGCATCTCGCCCGCATTCACGTGGTGGGCGTTCTTCACGATAAACCCCGATACGTCCTGGCGGAAGATGAAATTGAGCTTGACCGCCGGAACTGCGTGCGACTTTATGAGGTCCCCGAGAACCGACCCAGGGCCGACCGACGGCAACTGGTCCGTGTCGCCGACCCACACGACGACGGCCGTGTCGGGGAGGGCCCGCAGGAGCTCGCATGCAAGCTTCACGTCTATCATCGAAGTCTCGTCGAATATGAAGACGTCGCCCTCCAGCCTGTTATCGGCGTTGAAGGTAAAGCGATTCGTGACCGGGTTCCACTTGAGAAGGCGGTGGATCGTCTGCGCCGTCTCGCCGACGGACTCCGTCATCCTCTTAGCCGCTCGCCCAGTAGGCGCGGCGAGGACTACCTTGAGCTTCTTCACCCCCTTGCATATCTCGACGAGCGCGCGGATGATCGTCGTCTTGCCGACGCCGGGGCCTCCGGTGATTATCGAGAACTTGGACGAAAGCGAGTTAAAGAGCGCCTCGCGCTGGCTTTCCGCAAGTTTGAAGCGCTGGCGCGACTGCCACCAGTCGACCGCCTTCACCGCATCAAACGCGGCGAACGAACGCGGCGCGGCGAGTATCGCCTTCACGCGCCCGGCGACGTCGCGCTCGGAGTAGTAAAGGGAGCGCAGGTAGATGCGGCGAGGCTCTTCGCCCGCAAACGACACGCGCCCGTCGGCGATTTCCGCCGCCAATGCCTCCGACAGCACCTCCATCGGTATGGCCGTAAGCTCATGCGCCCTGAGAAGGAGGTCGTTCTCGTATGTCCAGCAGTGCCCTCCATCCTCGGCCTCCTTTTCGAGCGTGAACGAGATCGACGCGCGCGCCCTGAGCGGCGACTCCTTCGGGATCCCGACGGAAAGCGCGATCTTGTCGGCGGTGGCAAAGCCTATTCCCCAGATGTCGCGGCAAAGCCGGTATGGGTCGGCCTTTATTATGGCTATCGCGTCAGGCCCGTACTTGCGCACTATCTTCGTCATCTTCGTGACGGATATGCCGTAGGTCTGGCCGAATATCATGTTCTCGCGCATCGACTCGTTCGCCCGCCAGCTCGCCCGTATCTGCTCGATCTTGGACTTGCCGAGCTTGGGGACTTCGCGGAGGCGGCCGGACTGGTGCTGGAGGACGTGCATCGTCTCCTCGCCGAACGTATCCACGATGCGCTTTGCGAGCACGGGCCCTATTCCCTTTATGAGCCCCGAGGCAAGATACCTCTCGATCCCCTTCAGCGAGCGCGGCGCGACGCAGACGAGGCTGTCGGCCTTGAACTGGCGGCCATGCACCTTGTCGGCCACCCAGCGCCCCACGGCCTTCACGTCCTCTCCCTCCCAGACGGCCTGCGCCTTTCCGACGACCGTGATCTCGGGGCTCCGCGCAAGCTCAAACTCGCTCGGCAGCTCCACTCGGAGGACCGTATATCCGCTTTCGTCGTTGTGATAGACGACGCTCTTTACGGTTCCCTCGACCGTCTCCGCGCTCTCGGCAACTTCGCTCACGACGGCACCTCGAAAACCATGCGGCGGCCCGTAAAGGGATGGGTGAACGCGAGCTTCACCGCGCGAAGGTGCAGCCCGTCCGCCTTGCGCGCCCCGTATTTGACGTCGCCTACGACCGGATGCCCCGCTTCTGAGAAATGGACGCGTATCTGGTTCTTGCGGCCAGTCTTCAGCGCGACCTCGACTCGCGTATTGCCGCCGCGGAGCGAAATCCTGCGCCACTCCGTCCGGGCGAACTTGGCTCCGTCCACGCGCCCGACGGACCTCACGCGGTAGCCGTCGTCGTCCTCCTTGAGCCAGCTCTCCATCGCGCCTGACTCTTCCTCGATACGTCCCTCCACGTCGGCGACATACGTCTTCTCGGTAAGCTCGCCCCAGCGCTCGCGTATCGCGTCGGCGAGGGAGGCGTCCTTCGCGAACATCATGACTCCGCTCGTCTCGCGGTCGAGGCGATGCACGAGAAAGACCTGCCTGCGGCTCTTCGCCTGGCCCTTCCTCACGTATGCGTTCAACATGTTCTCTGCCGTCTGCTGCGCCTCGCGGGCGGCGCGTCCATGAAGGCGCGTATGAGTGGTGAGAAGACCCGCCGGCTTGTCTATGACCACGATGTCGCGGTCTTCATAGACGATCTCGAAGGGAAGATACTTCGATTTCATGCGCCCAGCATCCGTGATATCCTCGAAACTGCAAGTTGTATCCTGTCGAGGGAAGTCGCGTATGAAAGCCTCACATACCCGGCTCCGCACGCCCCGAACGCCGAGCCCGGGACCACGGCAACCCCGAACTCCTTGAGGAGCCTCAGCGCAAACGTCTCATCGTCAAGGCCGGTGCTACGGATGTCGGAGAAGAGGTAGAATGCGCCCTCCGGCATTCTCGTCGCAAGCCCGAGACCGTTCATGGCAGGAACAAGGTAGTCGCGACGCTTGCGGTATTCGCGGCGCATCTTGGCAACGTCCCTGTCGCCGTGCTCCGCGGCCTCGACCCCGGCCGCCTGCGAGGGCGTTGGGGCCGACATTACGCCATACTGGTGAATCTTCATCATCGCGGCGACTACGTCCTCGGGGCCGCAGGCGTAGCCGAGCCTGTAGCCGGTCATAGCCCAGGATTTCGAGAATCCGTTGAGTAGGATCACCCTGTCGCGATAGCGGGCGAACGACGCAAAGCTCGGCAGAGGCCCTTCGTCGGCGTCCTCGGTGTAGTTAAGCTCTGAATAGACCTCGTCCGCCAGCAAGATAAGGTCGTGCCTCTCCGCGAAATCGAGGATTTCCTCCATCTCCCCCCTGCCGAGGACGGCTCCAGTCGGATTGCAGGGGAAGTTGAGGAGGAGCGCCCTCGTCTTGGGCGTGACCAGGGGCTCGAGGTCGGCGACCCTGAGCTTGAAGCCGTCTTCGACCCGCGTCTCGACGCACACGGGAACAGCGTGGGCAAGGCGTATCGTCGGCGCGTAGGAGACGAAGCACGGCTCGTGGTAGAGGACTTCGTCGCCCGGCGAGCATATGGCGCGTATCGCAAGGTCAATCGCCTCCGAAACGCCGATCGTGACGAGTATCTCGCGCTCCCAGTCAAATGACGCCGAGAACCGCCGCGAAAGATACCGGTAGATGGCCTGCCTGATGGCAGGGGTGCCGAGGTTTGAGGTGTAGTGCGTCCCGCCGTCCTCTATGCAGGTGACGGCCGCCCTGGATATATGCCAAGGGGTGTCGAAATCAGGCTCGCCGACGCCGAGGGACACGACGTCCTTCGACTGCGCGACGATGTCGAAGAACTTGCGGATGCCGCTCTTCGGCAGCTCCCTGACATGCGGCGCAACCCTATCTTTCATATCGGTATCCCGGCCGAGAAGCGGCAGTTCTTCGAATCCTGCGGGTCGAGGTGCATGTGCGGGAGTTCATGGTACATCCTTCCCTTGTGCCGTCGAACGTTCGTCAGATGTGCTCAGGAGCCTTCATGCCAAGGAGCCCGAGGCCCGTCTTGAGCACCTCCCCGAAGAGCGCGCAGAGCCTGAGCCGCGCATTGCGGACGGCCTCTTCGCTCTTGAGGATAGGAGAGTTCTGGTAGAATGAGCTATAGAGCTGCGCCGTCTGGAAGAGGTAGTCTGCAAGGACGCTCGGCTTGTAGGCCTCCGCCGCCCGCACGACCGCGCCCGGGAACTCAAGGAGCTGCAGCGCAAGGCGTTTTTCAAGAGGCGTGGAAACCGCAAACTGCGCATTCTCGAGAGCCCCCCCCTCCGCTCCGGCCTTCGCCATGAGGGAACAGACCCTCGCATACGCATACTGGAGATAGGGCCCAGAGTTGCCTTCGAGGGCGAGGGCCTTGTCCCAGCTGAAGTCTATGTCGGTCACGGGGTCGTGGGAAAGGTCGGAGTATTTGACAGCTCCGTAGCCTATCGCCTCCGCAAGCTCTTCCGTTCCTCCGCGGTCGCCTACTATCTCAAGCGCCCTGCGCTTCGCCTCGGCAAGAAGCTCGTCAAGCCTTATGAGGTTGCCCTCTCGCGTAGAGATCGCCTTGCCCTGATACGACATGAGGCCGAAAGGCACGTGGACGAGGGTAGTCTTGCACCCCATCTTCGCGGCGATCGAGAACCACTGGCTGAAATGGAGGCGCTGCCTTGCGTCGGTTACGTAGATTATGCGCTCGGGGTCGTATTCGGCAACGCGAAGCTTGACGCATGCAAGGTCGCTCGTCGTGTAGTTGTATGCGCCGTCGGACTTGCGCACTATCGCGACGCCTAGCTTCTCGCTTTCGAGGTTCACGACGAGCGCGCCGTCGCTTTCCGTGGCAAGCCCCGCCTTCAGGAGGTCGTCGACCACGCCCGGCATCGTGTCGTTGTAGTAGGACTCTCCCCTGTAGGTGTCGAAGTGTACGTCGAGCAGGCGGTATATCCTCTCGAACTCGGAGATCGAGATGTCGATGAACCTGCGCCAGAGGGCGAGATTCTCGGGATCCCCCTTCTGGAGCTTCACGAGCTCGGCGCGGCACTCGTCCTTCCATACCCCGTCCTCCTCCTTCGCCTTCGCGGCGGAAAGCACATAGCATTTCTCGAGGTTGGCGACGGTCAGGTTGTCGCGCTCCTCCTGGGTAAGGAGCTCGCGGTAGCCCTTTATGAGGATGCCGAACTGGGTTCCCCAGTCGCCGAGGTGGTTGTCGGCTATCACGTCGTAGCCGAGCGCGCGGAATATCCTGTCGATGGCGGAGCCGATGACCGTGGAGCGGATGTGGCCTATGTGCATCTGCTTCGCCGCGTTCGGAGACGAGTAGTCTATTACGATCTTCTTCCCCGCGCCCTTCTGAGGTATGCCGCACTTGGGGGACGATTCAAGCCCTGCGAGATTAGCGTCGAGCCACGCGCACGAGACCGTGAGGTTGAGGAAGCCAGGTCCCGCCACCTCCGCCTTCTCGAAAACGCGCGCCGCGCCGTCCTCCGAGCCGCCGCCGAGCAGCGCCTCCGCCACCTTGGCGGCCGCATCGCGCGGGTTGCACCCAAGCTTCTTCGCAAACTTAAGCGCGTCGTTGCACTGGTAGTCGCCGAAGCGCGGATCCGTGGCCGGAAGCACCCTTACGCCTGTGAAATCAACGCCGGGGAAAGCCTTCTCGAACGCACCCTTTACTATTTCGCTCAATTCCATAAGGTGCAATTATAGCAAATGCAAACGCCGTCCGCAACCTAACGCGCCTTAGGAGCTGGAGTCCTTGCCGCCGTGCGCCTTGGCGCCGTGCGGAGCCGAGGCCGCCCCGGAGCCATGGTGGCGGAACACCGGATCGCGGCCGGTGAACACCGGAACTCCGAGGTGGTATTTGATCGCCAGCGCACGTATTGCGAAAATCAACGCAGTTCCGGCGACATTCCTCACGTAGAGGTTCTCGACGCCGAAATAGGGAAGGACAAAGTAGAGCGCTCCGCCCGCGGCGCATGCGAGGGCGTAAAGCTCCTTGCGGAATATGAGCGGAACCTCGTTGATGCATATGTCGCGGATTATGCCGCCGAAGACGGCCGTGATCACGCCGAGCAGGATGGCGCACCACCACGACCCATAGCCGTAGATGACTGCCTTCTGCAGGCCGATCATCATGAAAAGCGAAATCGAGATCGTGTCGAATATGAACCACGTTATCTGGCCGCTTATGAACCGCCGCCCGAAAAGCCCGACCGCAAGGACCGCAAGCCCCGTAGTCGCCATGTAAAACGGATCCGACATCCAAAACGGCTCCTGACGCATGAGCATGTCGCGCAGCGTTCCGCCGCCGACAGCGGTAATGACGCCGATCACGCTCGCCCCAAACCAGTCAAACCTCTTGGCGCTCGCAAGGCGAACGCCCGACACGGCGCCCGCGAACGTCCCGATGAACTCGAGCAGGCGTATGAAAAAGTCGACTTCTTCCTTGATGTCTGGCATTGTGGAATTCCCGAAAGGTATTCAGTAAGTCGGTATTATAGCATACGCACGCGCGCAGGGAAAGCCTCTTCGGCAACAAGCGGCAGGGGCTGCGGCCCAAAAGCCGCAGCCCCCGCATCGCGCCTTATGGCCGGCGCTTTACATCATGCCGTCCATGCCGGGCTGGCCGTGGCCGCCGCAGCCGCAGGCTTCCTTCTTCTCGGGAATGTCCGTGACCATGCAGTCGGTCGTGAGCAGCAAGCCCGCGATCGACGCGGCGTTCTGGAGCGCGGAGCGCGTCACCTTCGCCGGATCGACGATGCCGACCTTGAACATGTCGGCGTATTCGCCGGTGCGGACGTTGTAGCCGTTCGTGCCGGTCGCCTTCTTGACGTTGGCGATGACGAGGGCGGCTTCCTGCCCGGCGTTGCCGACGAGCTTCCTGAGAGGAGCCTCGATCGCGCGGGAGATGATCGCAGCGCCAACAGCCTCGTCGCCTTCGAGCTTCAGGCCGTCAATGGCCTTCTGGGCCCTGAGATACGCGACGCCGCCACCGGCCACGATGCCTTCCTCGACGGCCGCGCGGGTTGCGTGCAGCGCGTCGTCGACGCGGTCCTTCTTCTCCTTCATCGCAGCTTCCGTAGCCGCGCCGACCTTGATGAGGGCGACACCGCCTGCGAGCTTGGCGAGGCGCTCCTGGAGCTTCTCGCGGTCGTAGTCGGAGGTCGTGTCCTCGATCTGCTTCTTTATCTGCTCGACGCGGGCCTTGATGTCGGCCGCCTTGCCGAGGCCATCGACGATGGTCGTGTTGTCCTTGTCGACGACGACCTTCTTCGCGCGGCCGAGCATTTCAATGCCGACGTTCTCGAGCTTGACGCCGATGTCCTCGCTGACGAGCTTGCCGCCCGTGAGGATCGCGATGTCCTCGAGGATCGCCTTCCTGCGGTCGCCGAAGCCGGGGGCCTTGACGGCGCAGACCTGGAACGTGCCGCGCAGCCTGTTGACGACGAGCGTAGCAAGGGCCTCGCCCTCGACGTCTTCGGCGACGATCATGAGCGGACGGCCGGACTTCGCAACCGCCTGGAGGAGCGGCAGCATGTCCTGGAGGTTCGTGATCTTCTTCTCGAAGAGGAGGATGAACGGGTCCTCGAGCTCGCACTCCATCGAGTCGGCGTTAGTAACAAAATACGGCGAGAGATAGCCCTTGTCGAACTGCATGCCCTCGACGACGTCGAGCGAGCTTTCGAGGGTCTTCGCCTCTTCGACGGTGATCGTGCCTTCCTTGCCGACCTTCTCCATCGCCTCGGAGATCATCTTGCCGATCTCCTCGTCGCCGTTCGCCGAGAGCGTCGCGACCTGGGCGATCTCGTCGGCGGTCTTCACCTTCTTGGACTGCTTGGCGATCGCATCCACGACAGCGGCAGTCGCCTTGTCGAGGCCGCGCTTGAGGGCCATCGCATTAGCGCCGGCCGTGAGGTTCTTGAGGCCCTCGCGGTAGATCGCCTCGGCGAGGAGCGTCGCGGTGGTCGTGCCGTCGCCTGCGACGTCGTTCGTCTTCGAGGCGACTTCCTTCACCATCTGCGCGCCCATGTTCTCGAAGGGGTCGGGGAGCTCGATCTCCTTGGCGACGGTGACGCCGTCCTTGGTGATCTGGGGCGAGCCGAACTTCTTGTCGAGGATGACGTTGCGGCCGGACGGGCCGAGAGTCGATGTTACCGCGTTCGAGAGCTTCTCTACGCCCGCGAGAATCTTCTGACGCGCATCGGCGTCGAACTTGATTTGCTTAGCCATTTCTTTATTCTCCAATTCCTTTTGTTAGGGTTCGGGGAAGACTGGTCTTCCCCGTCCGTTCCATTACTTCTCCAAAACTCCCAAGAGGTCCTCTTCCCTGACGAGCTGGAGCTTCTTGTCGCCGAGCTTGACTTCGGTGCCGCCGTATTTCGGGAGTAGCACGGTGTCGCCCTTCTTGACGTCGAACGGAATCTCCTTGCCGTCCTTGTCGAGCTTCTTGCCGACGGCGATGACCTTGCCCTGCATCGGCTTTTCCTTAGCCGAGTCGGGAATGTAGATCATGCCGACCTTCTGCTCCTTCTCCTCGACCGGTTCGATGAGAACGCGATCGCCTAGTGGTCTGATGTTCATTTGTTGTTGTTCCTTTCAGTTGCTTTGTTTTTATAAACCAGTTGTTGGAGTTTTCCCATTACTTCATCGTAAAGTCTGCATCGACGACGTCGTCTCCGCCCTTCTCCTTCTTGGGCTGGTCCGAGGCGGAACCCGTTCCCTGTTCCCCGTTCCCCGTTCCCTGCGCACCGGGCGCACCGCCCTGCGCCGCCTGGGCGGAGGCGTACATCTCCTGCGCGACAGGTTCCATCGCCTTCATGAGCGCGTCCTCCTTCGCCTTGATGTCGGCGATAGGGGCCGGAGGCTGCTTCGCGAGCATGTCCTTGAGCTCCTTGAGGGCGGCCTCGACAGGGGCCTTCTTGTCGGCGGCGATCTTGTCGCCGGACTCCCTCAGGGTCTTTTCGACCTGGAAGGCGAGGCCGTCGGCCTTGTTGCGGGCCTCAACCTCCTCGTGGCGCCTCTCATCCTCGGCCGCGTGGGCCTCGGCGTCCTTGCGCATCTTCTCGATCTCCTCCTTCGAGAGGCCGCCCGCGGCGGTAATCGTGATCTTCTGCTCCTTCTGGGTGCCGAGATCCTTCGCGGAGACGTTGAGGATGCCGTTCGCGTCGATGTCGAACGTGACCTCGATCTGCGGAACGCCGCGCGGGGCGGGCGGGATGCCGTCGAGGTTGAAGTTGCCGAGCGCCTTGTTGTCGCGCGCCATCTTGCGGTCGCCCTGGAAGATCGCGATCGTGACGGCAGGCTGGTTGTCGGCCGCCGTCGAGAACACCTGGCTCTTCTTCGTCGGGATCGTCGTGTTGCGCTCGATGAGGGGCGTCATCACGCCGCCGAGGGTCTCGATGCCGAGCGTAAGCGGCGTCACGTCGAGAAGGAGGACGTCCTTCACCTCGCCCTTGAGGATGCCGCCCTGGATCGCCGCGCCCATGGCGACGACCTCGTCGGGGTTAACGCCCTTGTGTGGCTCCTTGCCGAAGAGCGACTTCGCCTTCTCCTGGATGAGCGGCATGCGGGTCTGGCCGCCGACAAGCACGACTTCATCGACCGAAGAGAGCTCTGCGTCGGCGAGGCACTTGCGGCACGGATCGGACGTGCGGTTCACGAGGTCCATCGTGAGCGTCTCGAGCTTCTGCTTCGTGAGCGTCGTCTGGAGGTGTTTGGGGCCCGTCGCGTCAGCCGTGATGAACGGGAGGTTGATGTCGTAGGTGGTCGCGGTGGAAAGCGCGCACTTGGCCTTCTCAGCCTCCTCCTTGAGGCGCTGGAGCGCCATCATGTCGGAACCGAGGTCGATCCCCTGCTGGGCCTTGAAGTCCTCGATCATCCACTTCATGATCGACTGGTCGAGGTCGTCGCCGCCGAGGTGCGTGTCGCCGTTGGTGGCCTTCACCTCGAAGACGCCGTCGCCGATGTCGAGGACGGAGATATCGAACGTTCCGCCGCCAAAGTCATAGACCGCGATCTTCTCGTTTTTCTTCTTGTCGAGGCCGTAGGCGAGCGAAGCCGCAGTCGGCTCGTTCACGATGCGCTTCACGTCGAGACCGGCGATCTTGCCGGCGTCCTTCGTCGCCTGGCGCTGCTGGTCGTTGAAGTACGCGGGAACCGTGATGACCGCCTCGGTGATTTTCTCGCCGAGGAACGACTCTGCGTCTTCCTTCAGCTTGCGGAGAACCATCGCGGAAATCTCCTGGGCCGTATAGACCTTGTCGTTCACCTTGACGGCCGCGTCTCCATTCGGCGCCGCGACGACTTCATAGGGAACCATCTTGATTTCATCGGTCATTTCGCTGAACCTGCGTCCGATGAACCTCTTGATGGAGTAAATTGTGGATTTCGGGTTCGTGACAGCCTGGCGCTTCGCCGCCTGGCCGACGAGAATCTCGCCTGTCTTCGTGAAAGCCACGATTGAAGGCGTGGTACGGGCGCCTTCCTTGTTAGGTATTACCGTTGCCTCTCCGCCTTCCATTACAGCCATGCAGCTGTTGGTCGTGCCAAGATCAATTCCAAGAACTTTTGCCATTTTATTTTCCTCATCTTTCCATCGCCTACAGTGGCGACGAAAATTATATTACAAAAGGCGTGCCACACCCTAAATGTGAGACACGCCCATCAAAAAGCCGAGAACTTAGCGAAAAGTGGGACATCTTGTCGCGACAAGGTGTCCCACTTTCTCATCATAGAAGCGTAATTTCGGCAAGGGAGGCGAACTCGCGGCCGGAATGCTCATTGATACCCGTGAAGCGCCAATAACGCGCCTTCACGGCCGACGGGAACGCGAACTTCTGCTCGCCAGGGCCAGACTTGAGCTGCGCCTTGAGAACGCCCTTCCACGACTTGCCGTCCTCGGAGACCTCGAAGCTGAAGTCCTTCACATTGCCGTTCGCCCCGTTCGGCCTCTGCCATATGGCAACGCCCTTCGCGTCCACCGTGCGGCAAAGATCGACAGTGACGGAATGCGGATACTTTGTGAGCGTTACCCCATACTGGCTATGCCAGATCGTAGAGAGGTCGCCGTCCACGATATGCTCGGCGTCGCCCTCGCCAGGCTCCGCAGACGAGCACGCAACAACAACCGGCAATATGTCCTCGCCGGTCCTGACATCCGGCGGCAGCTCCGGGCGGGGAAGATACGGAAGCTTGTCGATGTTCGTCGGCGCACCGATCATGAAATCGAGGACGAACGTCTTGTTGTTCCGGACGATGTCCTTCCCGAGCGGCCCCGGTCCGCACGACGCGCCGCCAAGGCCACGCACAGCCGCGAAGACGCCAAGCTCCGTCTTGGAGACTGCGGGCAGCTCCTCGGGGTGCATCGCAAGCGCAAGCTCTGTCGGGGAATACGGAATCGCCGAGAACGAGAACGGCTCGCCGAGCGACATCACCATGAACGTCTTCTTTCCGCCAGTGACAGCGGCCCACGCGGCGTTGCACCTCATGCCCGTATCCTGCGGCTTGGCGTAATGCGCGACCATCCCGGCCACGCTCGCGCTCCACCATCCCGTGAACGCGCCGCTAAGACGGTCGGGATAGTTCTCGAACGGCCCTGCGCCGAACCAGTTCGCCCTGTCGAGGCTCTTGTCGAGCGTCAGGCGATAGCCGACGCGGGCAAGCTCCATGACGCGCCCGCGCGAACGTATCTCAGACTGGCATGCAACGTTGCCGTCGCCGAAGACAGTCCACTTCTGCGCGAGAGAGAAATGCGGATCGCTCTGCAAGACATCCCCAGCAGGCACCAACTCGCACTGCGCCCCCGTCCGTCCGCCGAACCCTACAAGCCGCTCCTTCCGCTTTCCGCGAACGTCCGCGACAACCGTGAACGACTTCGAGCCATCGGGATTTGTCGTCACCTCCGACATGGAGGTCGCTTTCTGCACAAGCTCCCTCAAGCCCGCCATAGCCCATCTTTCGCCAAGTCCGACTTCGTTGGAGCTCGGTGCGCGGAAGGCGTCAACCGTCATCGGCGCAAGAAGAAGCTGCTGCCCGTCCTTGACATACGAACAAAGTGCGCCCGTCGCACGGCCGAACCTTACTTCAACCGCTCCCGCCTTGAACCCAAGCGTCGCCGCGTCGGAAACGTCCTCTACCTTCCCCTTGAACGACACCAAGCGCCTGTTCTCCGCCTTGAAGATGCGCTTAAAGTCAAGCTGTCCGTCCGCAACGACATGCCCCTTCTTCAAAAGCCCCTCGTCTTCGTCAAGGACAATCTCGCACCTCACGCAGGCCGATCCGCCCTTGATGCCGCCCACGGCGAACGTCGCACTTCCTCGCGGGGCAATATTGAGCGGATGGGAAACCTTCGCCGGAGCTTCCGTGCCAAGGACGACGACATTGAGCGAGCATCCCGTCGCCGCCTTGAAGTAATTGAGGTTCTTGACCGTTACCTTGGAACCGTCGTCGGAGAACTTGATGTCAAACGGCTGGAAGACATGTTTCACTTCCCAGTAGCCGGGCTCAAGCTTACGATCCGAGAGAATTACGCCGTTCATCACGAACTGCCCGTCGTTCGGCCTGTCCCCGAAGTCGCCTCCGTAGGCGAGGATCATCCTATCCTCAAACTTTCCACTTTCAACTTTACACTTTACACTCTTATAAAGCCCCTGATCCACCCAATCCCAGATTGCCGCGCCGAGGATCACGTCCGACGACTCGATCGCGTCCTGGTAGTCCTTCAAGTTCCCCATCGCGTTGCACATGTTGTGCGCGTATTCAGAAATGTAAAACGGCTTCTTCGCCTTGTGGTCGTTCGACTTCCACCGCACCCAATCGACGCCCGGATACTGGTTGGAGTCCATATCGACGAGGGAGTTGTCGCGCTCGTACTGCAAGGGGCGCGAGGTGTCGATCTTGCGGATCGCCGCCGCAGCCGCCGCAAAGTTCTCACCCGGACCCGCCTCGTTGCCCAAGGACCACATCGTGACGCACGGATGGTTGCGGTTGCGCCTGACCATGTCGATGTTGCGCGCGACCGTCGCCTTCTCCCATTCCTTGCGATGCGAGAGCGACGCCTCGCCATAGTAGTAGCCGTGGGATTCGACGTTCGCCTCGTCCATCACGTAGATGCCGTAGATGTCGCAGAGGTAGTAGAAGTAGTCGTCCTCTGGGTAGTGCGAGTTGCGTATGTGGTTGACGTTCGCCTCCTTCATGAGACGAATGTCCTCAAGCTGCCTCTCGCGCGGCACGTAGTGCCCGTACATCGGATCGGTCTCGTGCCTGTTCACGCCGCGAAGCTTGATCTTCTCGTTGTTGAAGTAGTAGCGGCCGTCACGGATTTCGGAAGTGCGGAAACCGACTAGGCAGGAGACATATTCAGAAGTTGTGAGTTGTGAGTTATGAGTTGTTAGTTGCGTATCGCTCGTCGCATGTTGCGCTTCGTCTGTCGAATGCCGCGCATTCCCGACGCTCAGCACCAACTTGTAGCAATTGGGTTCCTCGGCACTCCACAGTTTCGGCGACGGCACCGTTAGCGTTCGATTGACTGTAGAATGTTTTGTTTCGTGTTTATACTTCGTCCCGTCCTTCGTGTACTTGAAGAACACCTGCTTGCCCGACATGTCATACAACAGGAACTCAAGCCTGAAGAAAGAGTTGTTGCCCTCATATGGCGGCCATACGACAATCTCCTCTGTTACGTCCAACGCCCAGTCTCCATTCAGGTTGTTCTTGTCAACAGGCCTTGGCGTCACCGTAAAATCTCTGATGCGCGTCTTCGGCCTTGCGAGAAGCCAAGTCGAGCGGGCGATGCCGGAAAGACGGAACATGTCCTGGTCTTCGAGATACGAGCCGTCGGAATAACGATAGACCTCGAGCGCGACGACATTCTTACCGGGTTTCACGAACTTCGTGACATTAAACTCTGCCGGATTCCTTGAGTCCTTCGAGAAGCCGACATACTCTCCGTTGACCCAGAGATAGAAGAACGAATCGACCGCGTCGAACTTGAGGAAGATTTCCTGTCCGTTCCACTTCTCTGGCACGTCGAAGTCGCGGCGGTAGGAGCCAATTGGATTGCGCGCGGAGTAGGCGGTCCAGTCCTTCGACGGCTCGCCCATCACGTCCGGCTGGTCGCGCTTGAAGGGATAAGTCTGGTTCGTATAGATGGGCGTTCCCCATCCGCCCTTTCCGTTCGCGCCATACGCCTGCCACGAGCACGGCACCTTGATCGTATCCCACGCCGAGACATCGTAGCCCGGCTTCTCGAAGCCGACAGGACGCGACGCTGGATCGGGCGACCACTTGAACTTCCATGCGGTATCGGAGTCGAGCGAGATCGTGCGCTCCGAGAACTCAGGCAAAATCTTGAGCGCGCTTTCAAGCGTGTCGAAGCTCGAAAACGCCGCGCGGCGCTCCTCGCGCCCAAACGACAAGTTCTCAGGCTCCTTCCACTCGTTGCCTGTCGGCGCGGCCGCAGCCACCGCCAAGCACAACGAAACCACCGACATGGAAACCATTCCTCTTTTCATGCTATTTTCCTTTTTGCAATATGATACCATAAAACGAGCCCAATCTGCAAAGAAAGCCTCGCTCACTTTTGCTGTGTAGGCCTGGGCGCACGGCGCCTAAAACTCACATAACGGCCGGCGATCAACATGTCATACGAGGCCAGCACATCCGCGCCAATACGGTTCATCGGGCCAGGCACGACAAGCGGCGACACCTCGACGCCATCGCCCACGGGCAGGACGCCCTTCTTGCCGACTAGCGGCGCAAGCGCCGCTGCGCCGTTGATGTCTACCGCAGGAACGTTCACTGACTCGCCAGTCGTCGGCCAGCCAGTCGCGCGCGAAAAGAACGTAAACGAAGCGCCGGAATCCACCAGCAACTCGAAAGTGCGATCCCCGAACTTGACCGGCAGAAGAACGCTCATGGGATCCGACAGAGATCTTTGCACAGGACGCCGGAACCCGGCAATGGACTCCTTACCAGGCGCAAACACGACCTCGTTCGCCCCGAACGCTACGATGCAGGGCACGCGTCCGATTGTGCTCATGCCCAGGATGCCGTCCACCCTCGCGCCAATGGAACGATGCAAGTGCGAGATGTCAAGCGCCATTGCGCCAAAGTCGCAGAACTCGGCCTCGCCAAGTTTCATGCTTTTCACGCGCATGTAGCGCGGCGCACCGTCAACGTTGGAGTCGGCCATCATTTCCACCGGCACAAGCTCCGTACGAGGCATGTTCTTCTTGACGAAGGCAAGGTCAAACGTCGTATGCGTCGCTCCAGTGTCAAAAAGAAACGTGCCTTTCGCCCCGTCCACCTCCGCCTCCACAAGCGGCATGTTGTTGCGGGGAAGCATCTTCAGCCGAACGCGGCATTCCTGTCGCGGCGCCGTGGCGGACCAGAACGGATCGCCAAGCAGGATCGCCAAGTAGGAAGCAAATCCGTGGTTGCAGCTTGCCTCGGGGCGATCATGCTCCCACAGCGTGCCGGTCGCTTCCGCCATCTTGAGATAGTAGCCGCGAATCTCTCTGGAAACTTGCAGGACGCGCCCTTCGCGTTTCAGCAGGATGAGCCTCAGCAGATTTCCGATAAAGGCGTTTGACGGCCACACCTCCTTGTAAAGTCCCTTGGCCTGCCGCTCTGGGCCGAACTCGTCCGCCAACCTCTTCCAGAGCTCGGGATGCGTCGATGGAGTGGCGACGCCGTGGAAAAACGCATAGTATTGGCAAGTCTCCGTTACGTCGGGATGCTTCGCGTTGTCACGGAACCAGGTGCCGTCATACGAGCGCTCGCAGATAAGCGACTTAAGTTTTTTCGCCTGCTCCGCAAGTTCTGGGCGTCCGTAGAGCCTCGCCGCCTTTTCGAGGACCTCCGCATACGTCATGTTAGATGGCCAGTTCACGCCGTCCTTGGTCAACTTCTTGTCGTTGGCGTGGCTCCACTCGACGAACACCCAGGCGGGCAAGTTCTCAAGAGCACCGTCTAAATTCAGGTATTGCGCGTAGAACTTGAGAAGCCCCTCGACGCGAGGCCGAAGCATATCTACGGTTTCGCGGTCGCCAGTCCGTTCGAAGTAGTTCGCAAGCTCGAGAACGAACCACATCGACCAGTTCGGAATGTAGTTCCTGGTGTCTCCCGGATAGCACATCGGCACCATCCCCTCGGGAAGATTCGGGAACTTCTCGGCAAGCGCGAAGTTGCGGAGGAACGTGCGCTCGATCTCGTTCTTGCCAGTGAAGAAATGCTCGGCCTGTCCCGTGAAGTAGCTGTCGCAGAGCCAGCCCGCGCGCTCGCGGCTCGGACAGTCCGTGAACACATCGACCGCATTCTGCGCAAAAGTCTCGCGCGCCGCCTCGAATATCTTGCGGTCCGCAGGATCCCCAAGGGCGCATGCCCGCGTCGCGTTCGGGTTCTTGTAGGTTCGCATCTCCAGCTTTTCGACCGTCGCCTCGCCCTCCAGCATTATCACCTCGGCGAACTTGAAGGTATAAGGCTCGAACGACTCGAAATCGTATTCGCCCGGCTCCTTCACGTCCCACATGACGACGTTGTTGCAACCGAACCGCTTAAGGAAGTCAAGCTTGCCGTTGACGAGTATCTCGTCGAACCCGACGAGCAAGCGCCCTGGCTTCGTCACCTTCACCTTGAGGCGCAGAAAGCCCGTGTCGTTGATCGCCCCCTCGTAGCGGACGCCGCTCGTCGCATCAACTCTCGCCTCTTTCCCCTTGAACCTCGCCTTTGGCTCGATCAACCGCTTCCACCAATCGACCGAAGGATGATACTTCAACTCAGCGGTCGGATAAGTCCGCCCCAGGCGGCTCGACTTCTCGTCCCAAAGATGCGGCGCCTCGCCAAGATCGCCCGTGCGCAGGCTGACCGCGAGGATATCGGTCGGGCGATAGGTGCCGTCTATCTCGAACTTCGGATAGGGAGCCCCGCGCTCGAGAAGCTTCACGAACGGAGCATTGGTGATGACAAGAGACTTGCTCAAGAACCCGTCGCGCTTCCACCATTCCCAATAGTCGTGCCGCGATACCTCATAGACCTCGCTCTGCGCCCGCTGGAGACTGTAGCGCTGCGCCTTGCGGACGCGCTCAGTGAAATTGGCATCCCACTCTCCGTCGCCCGTCGCCCGCACGACCTTGCCGCCAGAAAGCACCTCGGCCTGGAGGAACGGCCCGTGCCCGACGATGTAGTAGGTAGTCGTGTTGTAGGCGACGCCCACGATGCTCAGCCTGTTGGCGCCCTTCCGCGCCACGCGGGAAATGTCCCACTCGTCCATCCTGAACCATCCGTGCGGACCGCGCGCCGGGCCGTACGCGGCAAATTCGCCGTTCACGAAGACCTTGAATATCGAGCACCCGGCGAGCCGCAATTGAAGAGGCGACTTGCCATCCCAGTCGAAATACGTCGTGAAGGCGACGGACGAGTTGATCTCGTCCCGCTCAGCCTCCGTCCAGACAGGTTCGGCAGCGTCAAACCCAATTGTCCACGCAGAACGGAAAAGCAAGACGCCGCACAGCGCCAACGTCAATTTAAAACGCATAAACAGTCCTTCTCGTTTCTCGTATGGAACCGCGCGAATTTCGTCCGGCAAGTGAAGTTGCGTTCTTGTCATTATGCCGCATATTATACATGCAACATTATTTTAATGTCAACATCAGCCTTAACTCTTTGGATGGAATATCCCACCTTTGAAAAATGCTGTCTAGCCCTTGGAGAGCCTTGCGCGTTTTTCGCTGGCTTCTAAGGGCTTGGCGCCAAGAGCCTCGTCGTCGTCGCGGGATCACCCCGAAAGCAGCTCGAAATCCATCTTCCAGCGGCTGCCATTGAACTGGGGAGAAAATATCCCCAGGTATTTTCTCAGTTGTTCTCGCGTTCTGAACGCAATTATACTATTATTTCCCATGTCGGTTCCCCTTGGTGGTTTGTTTTTGCACGTGGCATTATACCACACCCAGCAAGTGGAACCGACTTTTCGCTTATTTCACATCCGAAAACTCATCCCGACCAATGGGATCGGGCCCATGCCTCATTTCAGGGGTCAAAAACTGGGGATATTCCAGTGAATTCCATTCAACTCTGCTTTCACAAGCAAGGTTCCACGGGGTGTGTCCCCATCAGGTTCACGGGGTGTGTCCCCATCAGGTTCTGTCCCCATCAGGTTCTCGTAGTTCGCCTCAAACCACCGCCGCGCGGAGCGGAATGTCGTCCGCCAGTCAACGCCCGCAATCCTCCCCGCAAGATATGAGCCAAAATGCGTTCCAAGCCCAACTTCAAGATGAAGCTTCTGCCGCAAATCGTCGGTACAGAGATCGCGAAGCCGCGTCACGTTCGTACGCTTTCCTGCGACGCCCTGCCCCGTCCCCTCGAAAAACATGCAAAGATTCATACTGGCGGCATTCCACTAAGTGGAAAAACGGTCTGACCTATTTTCCACTTAGTGGAATTGGGTTAGGCGCGGAGGATGAGGGTTAGGGAGCCGATGGATTTGCCGGTGAGAGGCCGGATAAGCGGGACGGTGATGGTGCGCTCCTCGCCCTCGGCGGGAAGCTCGGTGACGTCGAGGACGCCTTGCGCTATCACCTTCGGGACATCCTTCTCGCCGATCATCGCGGCGAGGGCTTCGATTGGCGAAGATGCGATATCGGCATAGCCCACCATCGCCTTCTCCATGAAGTCCGCACCCATCTTAAGAGCATACTTCGCCGTCAGGCGCAAAAACCGCCGCACCTTCTGGACGCTCACCGGCTCGGTAATCGAGACGGCAAGCTTTAAAGTTTTTTGGACAGGATTTACAAGATTTACAGGATTTTGGGGGCCTGGGGGTACACACCCCGCATTGAGCTCGCCTGCGGCGACTTCGCAGCGCTCGGGGGATACCACAGATAATCCTGTCAATCCTGTTAATCCTGTCTAAGCACATTCCCTCACCGTCAGTTCTCGGCCAGATCAAATCCACCTGCCCGATGTTGCGGCTTCGCAACAGCCCCTTCTCTGGAATCCCCTTCAACTCCGCCTTCACAAGCAGAAACTCAAGGTTCGCCTTTGTCTTTTTAGCCATCGTTTTCGCCTCCTTCCGCGTTATCTTGCAGAATCGCGCAGTTTTAACGCCAAAAACAACACCGTCTCAAGGGTCTCTCCCCGCCGAATCATCGAGAGTTTTACCCAAAACAACTATTTGGACGCGATTTTTGGTCAAAACTCTTCGCAAATCGGCTAATGGCCCCTACGTCGTCGCTGCCGTGTTCAAAGCTCGTCAGTGATTGCCCTAGCCTACGTATGTCCCATCTGCTTGAGATTTTCCGCAATGAAATCTCAAATTCGACAACTGCGCAAAACAATCCGATTCGCAGCCAATTTTCGACATGCCGCCGTTCTTGTCCCCGTCTATTCCATGTCCCGCAAAAATGCAGACGGCGCAACAGGTGGAACCGGAGAAGCGGCGAAATGCGCGATGTTCCGAGTAACTATCGCTTCGCATTTTTCCGACAGCGCCGACGATGCCACAACAGCATCTTCGAAATCATCCACATCGCCGTTTCGCGCCGACCTGAACTCCTCTGCGCCGCATCGCGCGACTCTGAAAATGGAAAGAACCCAGTCAACGGCTTTGTCCGCAAGAGTCTTCCCCCCGCGTTTGCGCACGATGTAGTAGATTGTCGTAAGGGCGTGAGAGGGGACAAAGCCGACGATTTTCCTCTCCGCGCACAAAGCGCACACACCAGCAGACGCAGACACCCATTCAGCCCTGTTTTCAAGAACGTCGAGAATGACATTCAAGTCGACCATGACACGCCTTTTCATGCGTAGCGCTCCATGAGATGATCATGGTACTCGTCAATCGCATCGCGGTCGTCTGATGGTATGATGCCCACCATGTCACGGACACTGCCCGGCAACTGGTCGGCTGCGGACAAAGATTCCTTCAGCCGCCTGAAATACCCGACAACAAGATCCGTAAGCGTCATATCGCGCTTTTTAGCATAATCCCTTGCAAACAGAAGGTATTCGCCGGGAAGCCTCATGGTCAGACGTGCGTCGTTCATATCTTGCCCCTTTCTTAAGCAATCTTCATGTCGCACATTCTATCACATCTTGTGCGACAAAGTCAAGCATGCCCCACCTACTCCGCTCACCCCTCCCGCCCGCAACCCGCCCGTTCTGCGGGGTGCCTTTATTTCCTAACTTTGATGACAAGTTTGCGGATGGTGCGCACGCCGTCGGAGGAAAGACCAGGAGCGTGTGCACCCTTCCCGGGAAAGAAAACCGCAAATTCGCCCGGCTTCAGAGTCCACGGCTCGCCTTTCGCCTTGAAGAGCACATAGTCCTTCGCCGTGTTGAACCCGTCGAACACCTTCGGATCCGGCTTTGCGACGCCAATCGTCTCGCTGCCCGAAATCGGAGACTGTATGTCGATGAAAGCGCGATGCACCTCATACTTGTTTTCC
>Ga0310786_10004033_pt1 | contig 20693 bp, 16 predicted proteins | sample AusTroGonzalo_MG_FD_203881 | JGI IMG/M metagenome (GOLD analysis project Ga0310786, IMG submission 203881) | Bovine rumen microbial communities from tropical cattle in Woodstock, Queensland, Australia - Gonzalo_03 (v2) (version 2) | ecosystem: Host-associated > Mammals > Digestive system >... | reverse complement strand
TATTTTATATTGTCAGCCATAGAAATGCTTGTTTAATCAATTAAAAGTTATAGAAAACTGCCAGCAGACGCATGTATGGATCTGCCTTGTCGAGGGAGAACATGTCCTGATAGAACTGGCTCGACTCGTCGCGAATAGTATGAATTTCTTCTATCTGCTTGTCGTGATTGCGGCGTGTGATAACTACATCCTCGCCCTCGAATAATGTTTCTGCATCGTTTGCCCACTTATCGAGTTTCTTTTTGTATTCTGTCAGCTGCTCTTCCATCTTGACAGCCACATCAAACTGCTTTTGCATCATATACATCTCATTACCTTTAGAAATGGCACTCGACAGATTACGCTGCAATATTTCGACATCCGCCTCTTGAACTCCCTGTAGGAAGCCCTCTGTGATGGGATATTTGTTCAGGAACTCGTCCAAAGATGTCGGCTGTTCACGGATGGCACCATCTTTGTCAAGGGGAACCACAAAGAACTTGCTGACAAGCGTCTGGCCTAAGCCATTGGCATGACTGCCATAGAACAAATAGTAACTCATTCCCTTAGGTAACTGCTCACCCTTAACCACGAATGCCTGGTTCTTGGGAACTGATGCTGTGAACTTAGTGAGCAGATACTGGATGATGGGGTGAAGGTCATACAGAGGCAGGAACTTGCTCCAACCACCGTCTTTGCTCTTACGGGATGCTGAAATCGATTTGTTCAACGTCGGTTTGTCAGCACACAGGCGGAAGATGTTATCTGAAGGAACAGCTTCGCGAGGCATGTCAAACAGCACATCGCTCAACTCGGCATTGTTCTTGACTTCCACATACGGAACATCACCTTCTTTCCAAGTAACATCGCCGTGACGTATGGAGTCAAAGGCTTCCAGTTCATTGAATAGGTCACGGTAGAAGGACTCGTCAGTTTGATACAGCGAGAGTTTGGGCTCAAAGATCTTATCAGATAAATGCTCCTGGGCAGGAGTAGTAGCCACGATGTCTGGACGACCGAATCCTCTGCGCTGACGACGGCCAGGCTGCAGGAACTCTTCATCGCCTTTCTTCAAGGCTTCTGCCACTTCATCTTCCTCTTTCTTGCTATTGTAAAGTTCCATCACACTCATGGCATCGCCCAAGGTGTCGTGAACCTCTTGTTCCTTGTCACGCAATTTATCGATGATACGGAAGTCTGTGCGTAGGTCAGCATCCTGGCCTTGGGCAACAAGGTAGTAAATGATAGGCGTTTGTTTCTGGCCATAGCGGTCGATACGACCATTTCGCTGTTCGAGGGTGATAAGACTCCAGGGTATATCATAGTTGAACATGATGTGGCAGAAATAATGCAGGTTAACACCCTGAGAACCTGAATCACTGGAAATGAAAACACGTATCTTACTGTCTTCTTTAGCAAAATCGTTAACCATCTCTTCCTGGTCGGTATCGGTCAGTGAGCCATCAAAACGTTTCACTTGTTCCTCATTAAGCCCGAACTCTTTCTTGATGCTCTCTTCAAGGAACTTCATGGTTGCGATTCGCTCCGTGAAGATAACAACACGCTCTTTAGCATTCTTCTTCCATATCTCTTTCAGCTTCTCACGGAAAGCGACATAGCGGGTATCAATACCTAGATTAATGTTACTATTTACCAAATCAAGCAACCCCTTAATTTCTATGCTATCATCCTTTTTGATACGCTCCTCCAAAGATGCCTTTGCTGCGTAGGGGGACGATAGATAGCTCTTGAAGAGCGACAATGCATATAACGGATCTGTTTCATCAGCATTACTTACAGAACGAAACTTAGTATGCTGTACCTTCAAGAACTTTTCTTCCTCAGGATGGAGATTGACAGGAATACTGATGACCTTTCGGTCTTGGAACTGGCCACGTATCTTCTCGTCCTCTATATCCTTCTTAAAGCGACGAACGTAATATGGCTTGACATCTTCCTGGGTGTATTCGCCATTGCGGGGAATGGAAATGGGGTCGAGCATTCGCATCAGGTTTGCAAACGACTCTGCACTTCCATTATGTGGTGTTGCTGAAGTGAGAATCATCGAATCACACTTCTGAGCAAGGAACTGAGCCAAGTCACCACGTAAGCTGTCCTCGTTGGCAACCTTATGGCACTCGTCGATAACGATGATATCCCAATGGGTCTTTTCAAGCCACGCACGGAAACGACCATTGTTCTTCAGAGTATCTATAGAGATAATGGTTTTGTCGTAATAGTCAAAGGGATTCTTATTCATAGGTATCTCACTCTGAATCTTTGCGACTCCGACGCTGTCAAGACGGACGAGAGGAATGGCAAAACGATTCCAAATTTCTTCCTGGAACTGGGCAAGAATACTCTTCAAAGCACAGACGAGGATTCGCTTGCCACGCCCTCGACGTATCATTTCGCTCAGGAATATGCCAACCTCAATAGTCTTACCAAGACCTACGCCATCAGCAATAAGCAAACGGGGGCGAGGTAGTTCCATAGCCTTCAATGTCGGCTCCATCTGATATTCGGCAATATCGTATGCACCGCCTTGCGCAACGGTAATCTTATGGGAGAAGAAGGCATTACTTCTGATTGCCGTTTCAATAAGAAGGCGTGTCTTACGCCATCGTGGGTCTTTGTCTGCCACAAGGAGAGTATTGGAAGGACTGACTATCTCAATGTCAGTATCAATACTTGTATCAAATATGAAATGGTGGTTCTTCACCAGCTCACTAATACCTGTAGCGTGTAACAGATAAACGTCGTTTATATCTCGTTCTATGTTGGTGATGAGGAAATCCTCACCACGAACAGTGATTCTTTGTCCAGCTGCGTAACTTGTATTCATAACAAATTCTTCCCTAAAACCAACTACAATCTATTTGACATGAAATAAGGAACTCAGTTCAACATCTAATAACTGAGCTATCTTGATTAATGTTTCAAGGGTTGGCTGGCAACTGTTAGTGCACCACTTTGAAACAGTTGCGGGGTCTTTCCCTAACTGCTCAGCTAGCCACTTGTTGGTTTTCTTCTTTTCTACCAACACGACTTTTATTCGGTTAATGTCCTTCTCCATCTTGATTGGTTTTTAGTAAATAATGGGCAAATATAGTAAATAAGTAGCAGAATTGTGCACAAAAACTAAAAAATCTTTCAAATAATCTCTATTTTATTGCGTTTTTTGCACTTTTTCCCAAAAATGAGCATCTTTTCCAGTTTGTTTGTGCATCATTCAAACACTAAAGGGTCACCAAAGTATGACCTCGCTTGTTCCTGTCTTCGACCTACGAACGACGGCGGAACGACTTTGCTACGACCTCGGAACGAAAACGCCCCAATAGCGCAAACTATCCGAACGATAACCCAACACTATTGGAGCGTAACACAGGCGTAAAGACTACACTATGCAGCCGATTTTAGCTTCTTGTAGTAGTCCTTGAAATCGAAATACCCGTTGGGGATGAACTCAACACCCTCCGCAGTAGCCACGTTTGAAATGGCAGTGATGGGTATCTCTTCATGTTTTTCATCAGTACTGTTATAGCATAGAAGAATCCATTTCTGGTTCTTTTGACGCATGTAGTAAGGATGAACAATAATTTCACGTTCTTTCTTACCTTTACCAGGTCTGTATTTGATGGTAGCAGGCGTCTTTGCCTGAATGCAGTTGTACATGGACTGGAACATCTTCAGTTCCTCCAGTTCAGGTATCAGTTCATAGATGAGAATAGGTTCACCTGTCAAATCGAGTTTCAGCAATGAACTTACACGCTCTGAGAGTTGCTTGTACATGAGCGCGCCTTGGATGGGGTCGGTGAAGACAATAGACTGAATGGCCGACTGTATGTGCTGCATCTCTCTGAACGTAAGTACGGTCTTGAATATCGTCTGGTCAGGATCCTTATATCTGTAATACACGCGATAGCTATGCTTCTCGGTTTCGAGAGGAATCCTGTAGCGATACATCATCATTTCGATATCGTTGCGGATGGTGTTGAGACACACCGGACGGAAGCCATCCATTTCAAGATGACGATTGACGATGTCTAACATTTCACGGATTGAATAACCACGTCTTTGGTGGAGTAGGCGGTCGATGATAATCTCACGAGCGACGCTGTTTTTCGTGTTTGCCATTTTTTCTTCTTTTTTGTGATTTAAATTAATAATGTTATCCTAAAAATAATTTTGGAGGCGCAAAATTAGCAAAAATCTACGTAATTTTGTCATAAAAAGAAGAAAAAGTTAGTTAGTAAGGCTATTTTTTCCTCGATTAAGAATAACTTCCAAATTTGTTGGAAGTTACGAGCAAAAAATGGACATAAACTGTCGTCTTTCCTGAACGTAACTTCCTCAAAATTTATTCCACAAGTTTCATTCACAGAACTCCACCAAGTGCGATGGGGTAGACGTCGTGCTGGGGGAACTTTTCGCAACCGATATACAGTGTATCGAAAGCATCGGTACCATCGGTACGGTGCTCCAGCAAGTCTTCTTCAGACTCTGGCTGCTTCTCCATAGACTGGTACCCTCCCGAATACACTCGGTAGTATTGGGGGCCTTCCCTTCTTATGGAAACCGTTGCGTCCGCGTTCGACACCGGCAGACTGGAAGATTCATACTTTAAGGTTACCTATTTTCTTCTTTCCATTTTTGATATTTTATATTAATACCTTTCTTCGTGTTTTCATCTGTACCCTTTATCTCAAAGTTTACTCCAATGTTATTCTCAAAAAAATAACTTGAGATTATACCATCTTTCATAACGAGTATTCTTTTAGGCTTTCCAGACAATTCACGCACCTTGTCCTTTATTGAGACAAAACTATCTTGATTCCAGTCTCCATATTCTAATAATATATACTCCCCCCTAAGCCCTTTTTTGTAGGCAGGTGAAGTGTTATTCAAGACTGTAAATGATACATAAGATTTAGACATGAGACTTTCAAACGCATAATAATTATTTGTTGTTAAAAAAAAATGGTATGCCTTACCACACTTTTCTGAATCCATATCATTATTAGTATGGTTTGAATAAAATACATTTACCCCCAAGAAAATAAATATTAAGATAATAGATGACAGGAATAGGGCACTAATACCATAATACGTGAGAATTTTATTTATTATTGCTCGATAAGTAGAAACATATTTCTCAGGAACAAAGCCATTAACTTCATAGCGACTAAGCTTCTCTGTTAACTCATTATAGTTGCATAGACTGTTCCCATCGGTGTTGTTAATGATGAAAGGAATAATATCTTTCTCTTTAAATTTGTTCTTTTGAATAATTGACTCCCATTGAGAATTAAATGTAATTACTCTCTTAAAACCTGGAAATTTATTATCAATATGGTATCCTTCTTTATTAAGTTCTTCACAAAAAGCTCCCCATAACTTATTATATTTGATTATGTTTCTTTTGTAATATAATATGCAATTACAAACATGATCGAAGTTTTTGGATAAGCTACTACAATTCTCATAATTAATTGAATCATCGTCTTTTGGTCTTTCGCCACTTGCCATACTTAGATAATAATATGATGGTATGACTATAAATAACTGAGAAGGCCTTAAATAATTTTTTAATTGACTAATTTCCCATTTTAGTCCGTCCGTATCGCCAAGTACTATAATTACAGCCCTTGCTTGTTTTAATAATAAGCTTACAGCATCTTTCCAATCATCATCTTTTGATTGTATTTTAATACTTCCGCCACTCGGTATAATTTCTTTCGGATCTGCTAAAGAAATTACGACCGCATTGTTGGATTCATAAATTAAACTTTCATCAAAAGTCTTTAAATTAATTGAAGGGTTTTCGTCTAATCCGAACGCTCTTAAATATATTATTGGCGATGTGTTGCTTTTAACCTCAGAAATCGTCTGATAACTATTTGCTAATCGATTTTTTCTGTAGGAATTTAAAAGCATGATTACCCAAATTGGCGAACCAAATAATATCAAATACAGAACAACTTTTGATCCAAATTTGAAACAGTAATTTAACGAAAGAACTACAGAATAATATTGGACTTCCGCATGGTAAAATAGAACAATTATATAACTTATGAACATTATATATATGCATATTTCAAATAATGTCCATATAAAATAATTAACATCTTGAGGCTGTTTTCTTATATTTCTTAGGTTTAGACGTGGTAACGATAGATTTAAAATCCATGGAACGAATTTAAAATAAGAATAAGAAACAATTAAGAAAACTATAGCCCATGTATCTATTTCATTTATTAATGATCTACTCAATATAGATAATGGAATATAGCATATTAATTGCATGAACTCTATTAGAGTCAAAGTTTTCGGGTCATTAATCCCCTTATAAGTAAGTGTATTCCCTAGAAATAAACTATATAATATAAATGCCAATAGTATAAAGAATCCAAAGTAGGCTATACCACTACAATTAACTAAGTAATCAATCATTTTCGAAATAATGGTTTAAATACGATTCTCTTCTGTACAGGAAATAAAAAATCTTACCTTTTCTTAATAGAACCAAAATAAAATATACACTTACTACCAATAAAACATAGAGAAAAGAATGTGTTTCTATATTGACCCAAAAATTCATAATGAAAAGTCCTATCGTACCTACAATAAAACAATATAAACTTTTCTTTTGTTCTACATAGAATTTCCAAAACCTCCATGTTACAGGGGTGTCATTTTTGTCATGACTATTCCAAAAGTCTTTCGGAATTTTTTCATCTTTACTGAATATTATCTTTAAAAAGGCCATGTAATAATAGATTATAAAATTATGAGTGCAAAAATACGAAGAAAAAATGAAAGAAAAGAATATTTCAGAGATTTTATAATACTCCACCAAGTGCGATGGGGTAGACGTCGTGTTGCGGGAACTTTTCGCATCCGATATACAGTGTGTCAAAAGCATCCGTTCCATCGGTACGATGCTCCAGCAAGTCCTCTTCGGACTCCGGCTGCTTCTCCATAGACTTGTTCTTATGGAAGCCGTTGCGTCCACGTTCGACACCGGCAGACTGGATGGCCAGAATCAGGTCATCGTTGTTCTGGCGGTTGAAGAACGGCATGAGGCGCTGCTTGCCAGCAAAGCCTTGGTTGATGAGCAGATACTTCTCGTCGTGTCGCATCGGGTTGCCAAGGTACACATCCTGTACCTGCCACCCGTGTCGCTCAAACTCATGGACGACAACATAACGGAAGTCCTGGTCGTTCACTGCATAGTTCGAGCCGAGGGCTGTGGCATCGTAGTAGAAGATAACCGTCTTGTTCTGATGATAAGCGTAATACGCGCAGAAATCATCGACCAAGGCGGGAATCTTACGCTCGAACTTGACGTAGAAGGACTTTAGGACGTTCAGGCGGTTGCCTGACGGCTGACCAGCCACTATCCAGTTGATATTAGCATTGTAGTCCATGCCAATACAAATCGGGGCCAGAGGGTTCACGTCCTCGTCAGCACGTGAATCAAGTTGAGAGTTGAGAGTTGAAAATTGAGAGTTGGCCCGAATGTCGTAGTTCTGCTGTGATGTCTCTTTCAGGATCTTGTCGTAGCCCAGCTCGTCGAGGTATGCAAAGTTAGAGGCATCATACTTGTGATGTTCCTGCATCGACGAGTAGAAGCCGTCGTGTGTGATGCCGATACGCTGACAGAGAATAGAAGTCTGGAAGGTCTTCGGTGTCAAGTCACGCTTCATCTGACGCAGATATTCTTCGCCCAGAAGCTGCAGGTTCTCAATGGTGCTGTACTCCTTATAGTACACCGCCACTGAGCGCATCTTGTTCAGCGACTGGTCGAGCCATTTCAAGTAGCCCTTCAGATACTCAGGAATGGGTTGATGAAGCTCCTTCATTTTCGCTATGCGCTGCTTCGTTTCCCAAATCTTGTAGATGGTACCCTGAATCGTCTCGATAAGTTGGGGATCCATCTTTTCCCGATAATGCAGGAACCAGGAGCCCTTCTGCGTCTGGGGCATGTCACTCAGTACCATCATGGCATGGTTAAACGAATGATGGCCGAAGTACGAGCGAATACCGCCGTTGGCAGGCAGCGTCTCGTCCTTCAGCTTATTGTAATCAATGAACTTGGCCTCGTCTATCAGCAGCCAACTTAACGTCAAAGAGTTAGAAGAACCCGGACGGTCCTGAGAGATAATGACCGCTATAGAGCCGTTATAGAACGTGATGACATGCTCATAGTCTGCCGGCTCCGTAATCGGTTTGGCAAAGGACTTTGGCGGTTTCCGGCCTACCACATAGTGTATGCCGTTAAGATATCCCCAGCGCTTCCATGCGGCAAGCAGTCCGGGGATGGTGTTCGTGAGGCCATGCTTGAATGTCGGTACCACGATACCACCCGTACTGCCCGGCATTCGCTGCATGTTCCTCAAGACGAATGGCGAGGCGATAGAGTCCGTCTTACCAGTACGACGGCCAGCGACAATGACAGTGGTCTTGGCGCCGATGTATTGGGCCATCAACTGTGGCTTATTGAAGTACACACGCTTCTCATGCTGGCGGGCTTCGGCGTCCCAAAGGGAGGTGTCTATCGTGGTTTTTGTGGGCATGGTGGGTCTAATGGGCTATTGTTGGTTCTGATTCTTCCTTGGGGTCGTCAAAGATTTCCTCAAAGTTCATATCGGCTTCCTCATACTCGATATTCAGCGTATCAGGGTTAGAAGCGCCCAGTTCCTTGGTGAGCTTCTTGATACGCTCGTCGATATTAGGCACAGGATTGATACCAACGACACGAGGGTCAGTAGTGGGGAAGAATGGCTGCACCACAATCATGTGATACGGTACGGCCGTCTCGTCCTCTACATCGATGCGGTTGTACTTAGCATATGAGGTGGCCGCTTTCTCCATCGTCTTAGTATCCTTGCGCTTCTTCGCCATCTGGTATGTCTCGAGTATCATCTCGTTATAACGCCAACGGTGATAGTCACGTGAGGCCTCGGAGAGATTGGGTAGGAGAGACTTCACGATTTTCAGGTCAGCGTAGGCAGTGACCTTTGAGATGCCGTAACGCTGCATGATTTCATCGACGAACTGACGGTCCTTTGCGTCGCAGTTCGAGATGCACCATGTTACCATGTCACGCAGGCGGAGAATGTGGTCAACCTGTGTGATGGCGTACTTGGCCTCCAAATCCTCACGCTGGGTGTAGAGGTCAGCTCGGGCTATGTCTATGATTGATGGTAAAGGCATATAGTATATATCCTTGCAATTTGATTGCAAAGATACCTATATGCCAGAATATGGGAAAAGACAGGGATGAGGGATGAAAAATATGGGTGCCCAGATTTTTCTGAGCACCCAAAGTTTATGTTGTTATAGATAGTTGGCCGTGGCTTAGGGCATTGGCTCGATAGTACGGAAACCACTGCCCTCGCCGGTGTCGATCATGTTGGAGTCGACGGTTACCGAGCCGCAATCGCCGCCCTGTCCTATGCCGATGCACTCTGCATTATCACCGCCCCTATAAGCGCCGATGACGGCCGATCCGCCGATGGTGATGTTGCCGCAGGAACTTTGAAATCCGCTGCCGATGCCCGCAGCGTCTCTGCCGCCCCAAACCGTGACCATGCCGCCCGTGATGGTAATATTGCCGCAGCTGCTTTCCATCCCGCTGCCGATGCCGGCACCATTGTCGCCGCCCCAGGCCTGGATGTTGCCGCCCTCGATAGTGATGGTACCGAAGCTGGCGTTACTATAGCTGCCGATGCCAGCGGCACCTTCGCCGCCCGAGGCCGTGATGGTACCGCTCTTGATGACGACGTTGGCTGAACTGCTACCGCCGCCGATGCCAGGACGGTTGTCGCCGCCCTGGGCCGTGAGGCTACCGCTCCCTTGGATGGTGAGGGTGCCGGCGTTGATACAGATGGCGTCGCTGTTGCTGACGCTGTTGTTGCCCAAGAGGTTGATGGTGGCGGAGCCGGCGCAAAAAATGGCACTGCTTTCGAGGGTAACATCGCTCAGTGTCACCGTTGCACCGTCGGTGATGGTCACGTTTCTATTGAAATCGCCTGTAAGGATATCGCCGTCCTGCGCCGTGTAGTTGCCCGAGATCTTCGACAGGTCCACGATGCGCTTCTGCATCGAATAGCCGTCCCAGATGCGGCTGAGGTTATAGACCTTCGAGGCGAATGACTTCTGCCCGATGTTGACGGTATACGTGTCGTTGGCATCGGCGGTATTCGTCAGGCGGATGCCGTGGAAGTAGTTGGCAATCGTGGGGATGAAGGCGAATGAGAGTGTGCCGCCCGTTGCTGTCATTGGCGACGAGGCCGAGGCCAGCGTCGTCGAATATTCCATTGTTTCTGTCGGGCCGAAGAGGTACTCCACCTTATATGTGGCATCGGCGGTAAGCCCACTGATGGAGCAGTTCAGTATCGGCTGGACCGAATAATTGGCGAGGGTAAAGCTCTTCGTGCCCGCGTTGTAGTCGCCTTTCACCTCCAATGCCTTGGTCATTAGCTCCTCGACCGAGGCGGCGTAAATGCAACTGTATTCGACATGCTGGTCTGATTCATTTATGGAGTAATCTCTATTCTCCATTGTATTCTCGTGGATCAGTGTACCTGACACGTTATTGCACTCACCCAGTGGGTCGTCAGTTGAGAAGATGCTAGAGTATGAGACTTGTTCATAATGTCCGGGCACATCAACCTCCCATCTTTCTCCGGCAATTTGATAATGGCCTTCTTCATCGACGACCCATATATCATTTCCTGGTTCATATATCCCGTTTCCATCATCGTCATAACCAACAAGTACATCTCCTCCATACTCATAATGTCCTTGTTCTTCAACCCATTCTTGCTCCTCTTCCTTGTGCCCTACTTCGTTAATCCATTGATAAACAGCCAGGTCGCCAGTGAATGTGGCGTTGGTGGGGTTGCTGGAGTCGAAACTCTCTGTATCTAAGCCCAGATAGCCGACAATATAGTTAGGATAGTATTCTATACCACTTGTTTCAATACCCTTATCGCCATGGGTGCCGTATACGTAGAGCTTGTCGCCAGCCGTGAACTGCAGGGTGCGGGTGCCGTTAGTGTAGTCCACTGTGGAGCGGGTGGCGGTGGGGTCAATACCAGCACCCACGCTTACGTGAATCTTTGTTGCTGTCTCAGTCGGCTGCTGTGGTGCCGTCGGCTCCTGGGGCAAGTCATCCTCGCTGGAGCAGGCTGTGAATGAGAGGGTGGCGGCCATAACCAGCCAGCCTAAACTTAAATTCTTAATATTTTTCATTTTCAATTTTGATCGTCATAGGGGCAAGCCCCTACGCTTGATTATTTGACCCCTTCGGGGCCCTTTAATTCTCAAATCTCAAATCTCAATTCTCAATTCTAGATCTCCTCCTCTTCATAGGTTACTGACATGCCTGCCGAAGCAGCTTGCTGGCCATTGCTTACCATCAACATTGCTGTTTGTCTCAACTCAACGACCTTCATCACAGGTCGTACGTACTCTCTCTTTGTTTTCATTGTTCTTTATCTTTTTATTGTTTATTGTTTTTGAATGTATGTTCGTTTACTGCTGCATCACCACGTCGAACGTGTTCGTCCCCTTGGTGATAGTCACATTTTCGAGCGTGCAAGTGTATGTGCCTGCGTCGCCGCCGCCAATGATGTTCTTACAGGTAGCTGTGAATGTGAGCGTACCGCTCTTCATGGTCCACATATTGACGGTGATAGACGTTCCGGGGACGATACCGTTACCGTCGTTCGTGAGCGTGGCTGTGGCCGAGCCCGTCACGGATATTTCGGTCGTATTGACCATGGCATCAACGCCGCCCTTCTTAAAAGTGATGTTGAACGTACACGGCACGACGGCATTGACAACGCCCTCAATGGTTCCGTCGGCAACGCTCACCGTGCCGCACGTACCATCCTTGCCCACGCCAATGTCGTGGGGATTGCCTTCGCCACCCGTGGCCGTACCCGTTGCTGGAGCGCTGATGGTGATGTTACCGCAGGAGGCCGTGCTGTTTTCTTCGACGGCACTGTCGGCCCAGCCCGTGCCGATGCCCGCAGCATGTTTTCCTCCTATGGCCGTGACGTTGCCGCCGGTGATGGTGATGTTGCCGCAGGAGCCGGTGCAGCTAATAGCTAAATTTTCTCTCATAGTATAGCCCGTACCGATGCCCGCAGCTTTTTTTCCTCCTATGGCCGTGACGTTGCCGCCAGTGATGGTGATGTTGCCGCAGGAGGCAGTGCCCCCGTCTGCATATCCGCTACCGATGCCCGCACCGCCAAAATTCCCTCGGGCGGTGATGGTGCCGCCCTCAATCCTGATATTGCCCACCGTCTGGTTATAGCCGCCGCCGATGCCCGCACCTTTACCTTTGGTGGTATTCATACCCGTCTCCGCCGTCAGCGTGCCCGTGCCGCGGATGGTCAGCGTCGTGCCCGTAGTCCCGGCCTGGATGCCCGGATAGTAGCAGTTGTATCCCTTCACGTAGTTCTCCGTGCCGTCGGCCAGCACGATGGTCGCGTCGCCAAGGCAGGTGATGCCCGCCCACGGCGTATTTTCCTCGTCGGTCGTGCGCCCCGGAATTGTCGCGCCGCAGAGGGTCACCGTGGCCCCTGCCGCAATAGAAATCTTATGGTAGTCCGAGAGTATGCCTATTAGCACGTCGCCGTCCTGCACATTGTAGTTGCCCGAGAGCTTCGACAGGTCCACGATGCGCTTCTGCATCGAATAGCCGTCCCAGATGCGGCTGAGATTATAGACCTTCGAGGTGAGTTCACGGTTGCCCAGGTCGATGCTGCTCACAACCGTCCCACCTTGCTCGACATCGAGCGTCCAGTGGCCTGTGCCCGTTTCGGTGTTGGCGAAGGCAAACGTGGCCGTGCCGCTTGCGTCGGTGTCGTGCTCGACGTAGGTCGAAAAATAGCCGTCCTTATACAGACTGAAACCGTAGGTCTGCGAGGCTTTGAGGCCGGCAATGGTGCAGTTCAGGATGGGCGCTGGTGTGTCGGTGGTGCTCAGCTGGTAGGCCGAGCCGTTGTACTGGCCGGTGACGACGAGCGCTGTGGTCATCAGCGTCTCCACGTCGTCGGCAACCATCTTCCCTATGTTTATCGCCAGCGAGCCGTTCGACTGTATGGTGTATAACCCTGCTGCCAAGCCCTCGTGCAGCAGATAGGCCGTCGAGCCCGTCAGTGGGTCGCCGTTGCCGAAGTCGTAGGTCGCCTCTTTTCCAAATTGGTCACAGATTCGCAGATCGCCCTCGAATGTGGCGCTCAGGCCATCGTTCGCCAGCGTGCCGTCCTTCATCGTCAACTCGCCCGTCAGGCGAAGCTTCCCGTCGCCCAGAATTTCGCGGTAGATGTACAGCTTGTCGCCCGCCGTGAACTGTAGGGTGCGTACGCCGTCAGTGTAGTCTACTGCCGAGCGGGTCGTAGCGGGGTCAATACCTGCGCCTACGCTTACGTGAATCTTTGTTGCAGTCTCAGTCGGCTGCTGTGGTGCCGTCGGCTCCTGGGCCAAGTCATCCTCGCTGGAGCAGGCTGTGAATGAGAGGGCGGCGGCCATAACCAACCAGCCTATACTTAAATTCTTAATATTTTTCATTTTCAATTTTGATCGTCATAGGGGCAAGCCCCTACGCTTGATTATTTGACCCCTTCGGGGCCCTTTAATTCTCAAATCTCAAATCTCAATTCTCAATTCTAGATATCCTCCTCTTCATAGGTTACTGACATGCCTGCCGAAGCAGCTTGCTGGCCATTGCTTACCATCAACATTGCTGTTTGTCTCAACTCAACGACCATCATCACAGGTCGTACGTACTCTCTCTTTGTTTTCATTGTTCTTTATCTTTTATTGTTTATTGTTGTTTGTTGAATATCTGTAGCTTAGTTAGCCTTCGTTAGCGTCCAGGTCTTACCGTTGTTGCTCACGGTGACGTCAAGGTCGCCGAAGGTGCCGGTGGAGCCGTGCTCGCCTGGCATATAGGGGTCCCAGCTATCTGAGCCACCATAATAAACAGTCTCACTTCCGAAAATAACGTACTTACACGTGCTATACCAGGGACCCTTGCCGATACAGGGCTCGTTTCCATCAGTATTTACACCCTTGGTGGCTGTAACGCTGGTAATTGTGGTGGCAATGGTAATAATGCCACATGTGCAGGAAGCGCATCCTGCTCCAATACCGATGCCATAATCGCCGCCAGTAGCAACAACCGCTCCGCCATCGATGAGGATGTTGCCGCAAGTGCTACTAGATCCACTTGTGCCTATGCCTGTAGCACCGCCTTCAGAACCTGCTGTAGCCGTGACTGTTCCGCCGCTGATGGTTATATTGCCGCAGGTAGCACTTTGGCCTGCACCTATTCCTGTACCATCCTCATTGCCAGTGGCTGTGACGGTACCGTCGCTGATTGTGATGTTGCCGCAGGAACCACTAACTCCGCTGCCGATGGCGGCAGCGAAATTGGCGGTTTGGTTGGCGTAGATAGTTCCTCCGGCGATAACGATGTTACCGCAAGCAATTTCGTTTCCGCCGCCAATACATGCAGCGCCATTACTTTTGTTAGAGAAGACATTCAGTTCTCCCGAGCCGCTGATGGTGAGCGTGCCGTCCTCGGCCACAAAGATGGCGGGATAATTGCTGTTGTCGCCAGCCTTAATAATGTCTCTAGAGCCGCCCAGGATGATGTTTGCCGAGCCGAGACAATGGATGGCCGCGTGGTCGCACTCGTCAGGAGCCTGAAAATCCACGTTGCTCAGCGTCACCGTCGCCCCGTCGGGGATGATCACGTAGCCGTCGTAGCCGCTGAAGCTGCCTATTAGCACGTCGCCGTTCTGCGCTGCGTAGTAGAGCTTGCCGTTCGTGTCCGTCGTCGTCACGCTGCTCAGGTTGACGAGGCGGTGCATAGTTGAGCCGTCCCAGATGCGGCTGAGGTTATAGACCTTCGCATCGAATTTTTCTTTTTGTCCAATGATGCAGTTGATGACATCATCGTATTCTGGTTCGAAACCTTCGCTGGTGCAGAGTTGGATGACATAATAGGCATCGCCTGTTTTATTGAAGCCGAAGGCGAAGCGGGCTGTGCCATCACCGTTGGTGGTGACGGTTTGGGTGAAAATGCAATCATGAGTGAAGCCCAAAGAATTGTATCCCTCCACGTTTTCGGCATATCCGAAGCGGACATAATACTCGGTATTCTTGGCAAGGCCGCCGAAGGTGCAGTTGAAGATGGCGTCATCGCAGCTGAGATTGAAGCGCTTATCCGTCTTGTTGTATCTGCCTTGGACGTGTATCGCCGACTCCATCAACTTCGAGACATTGTCTGTCTCACCCGTCATAAGGCTCTTGTTATATTGGAAGCGGTAGCTCATGCCCCACAGGGTTTGGTACAGCCCCGATGGGGCATCGGCGTGAACCAGCTTGCCATCGATAGTGTTATCGCCGTACCACGTCATCGGGTCGCCCTCCTGCGAATAGTCCGCATCCTCTTCCCACTCATCGTTCACTTTCTCGTACACCGTCAGGTCGCCATCGAACGTGGCACTCAAGCCGTCGGCGCTAATATCCTTGATGCTAATCAGGCCGCACATGACACGCTCATTCGGAGTAATGCTGCCGTGGATGTAGAGCTTGTCGCCCTCGGTGAAGGTCAGCGTGCGGGTCGAACCGTCCTTCACCACGAGGCTGCGGGTTGTGGCATCGTTGATACCTGCACCCACGCTTACGTGAATCTTTGTTGCTGTCTCTGTCGGCTGCTGTGGTGCCGTCGGCTCCTGGGCCAAGTCGTCCTCGCTGGAGCAGGCGGAAAACATCATGGCGGCGCCTGCCATGAGCAGGGCGGCAAGGCCCATCATCACAGGTCGTACGTACTGTTTCTTTGTTTTCATCATGCTGTTATTTTAATGTTTAACGTTTATTTCGGTGTGATTTTACCAAAAAACACCGCAAAGGTACAAATAAGTGTGTAAAATACCAAATAAATTTGGGTATTTTTCCAGGATGCTTTCTATCTTTTTGTTTTACTCATCATCCTCCATGTCCATGAGGTTCTTTTGGGCGTTCTCAAGGGCTAGGGGAGAGCCCACGTAGGCCAACTGCATTTCCTGGTGCAGCAACTTCACCTTGGAAGCGGCTTTGCCCTTGTGATAACGCTTACTGACCTCTGTGGAGCGGTCGGCAATATCCTCGCGGAGCTGCTCGGCGGGGATGTCGAAAAGCACGGCCATATCTGAAATCTTCAGATAGATGGAGGCGTATTGCTCTACTTGATTGAGCATTTCTTCGGTGTAGTCGATATTGGGCATAATGGGCTGAATGGGTTTAATGGGCTTGGATTCGCTGGATGAAGAGGTCATATAGCGGAACGCTGTGATTATCGATTAAATCAGTAATCTCTGCGTGTAGCCTGTCAAAGATGGCCTTGTCAGTAGAGATAAACGCAGACTCGTGGCGATTACCACGTGTCAGGTTCTGTGAGGTAATGACTGAGACGGTAGCCCCGCCCTCAGCCTGTACCAGCAGAATCTTCGAGTGATTGTCAGTGAGGAAGGTACGCTCAATGACCTGTGTCATGAATGACCAGAGCTTGAGTGTCTTGTTCGTGGCTTTGTGGTCAAGAACCAGGTTGAACTCGCTGACCTTGCCGCCTTTCTCGATGAAGAACAAACGGCGCAGGAACTCCTCGGAGATAGAAAATGAAGTCTGCCACACCTTGGCTGTGCCTACCTGCTCCAGAATCCATTCAAGCAGGTCTGCTACCTGAACGGCATTGGAGAGATAGGCTTGTGAAGGGCACTCAGAGAGTGGTTTTACAACGTCAGCCATGGTGGAAGTTCGCTTCATGAAAGTTGAAAGGTAAAAGGTGAAAGTTGAAAGCTACTGCTTCTTCGAAGCTTTCTTCGTAGTACGCTTAGAGGGCGCCTTTGCCTTCTTAGGCTTAGCCTCGGATGGAGTGGGGGCTTCAGTGCCCTCGGTTGACACCTCGGGAATGGTGGCTTCAACGATAACTGGCTTTTCAACATCATCTGTGGCCATGTCCGTTTCATCGGCATTCTCTGCTACTGAGGTGCCAGGGATGAAGTGGTCGTAGGTGTACCAGTTCTCATGCAGCTTCTTGTCCAGCTTGATAATCTCCTGCAGGAACGGGTAACGCTCGCTGTCTGGGCAAGTTGCGTTGTCGAGGCTTAGGGTACGCAGCTTCAGATGCAGTTCTCGCATACGATGAACCAGATCCAGGTTCTCTACATAGAGCGCCTGAATCTCAGCAGGCAGGTTATCGTGGTCGGCACGTTTGCCTGCTTTGAAATCAGCGAACTCTTCCGATTTGGAGGAAGGGGAGATGGGGCCAATGGGCGTGTTGGGGTTAATGGGTGAAGTAGAAACCACATTAGGCTTAATGACTTTTTTTACGATATCATCGACCTGGGCCTGCATGTCAGACACCTGGTCGTGGGTCAGCTTCTGGAGTCGGAAGTTCAGGTACTTCTGAAGCTGTCCCTTGATGAACTCCGCCTTGCCTTTCGGGTTGATGGAGATGTTATGATACATGATTCTGTTGCCCGAAAGCTGGAGTAGCAAAAGGGCACCTTCATCCCAATCTTTCTGACTGTCAGGTGTGTTCACCCATGCCTGAAGTTTGGAAGTAAATTGTGCATCTTGATTCATATTCAAATATTTATGTTTTACTTTAGAGTTTATTATTTATTCCACTGAGAAACAATAAGTTCTTATTGTACGGTTCGAGCGCTCTTTGCATCGCTTGAAGTGTCTGGCCAGTTGTCACGAAATCATCGAAGCAAATGATATTTTGCTCATTAGGAACGACGTTTACATCGAAGATTGCACCGACGCGCTGCTTGGTTCTGCAGCTGCAAACATCCTCGTAAAACGGGATGTTCAATTGCGACGCAATCTGCTCCGAGATACGTGTGGCGAAGTTCTTCACAAGATGGCGGCGTTTAGGTGTCGTGATGATGCACCAATTGCCTTTTGAGAGGTCCGGTCCGATGATGTCATGTATGAATGAAACCATCGTAGAAGCGAAGAACAACACCATACTGTCATCAGCCTTGATATCAGTGAGTGTTCTGCCATAGACCGACTTCTGCCAGTACGAGAGGAAGAACAACCCAGAGCGGCGTGTCAGGCGCGGGCGCGGTGTGAAGTCGCAACGCGCTTCCACCGTCTTATCCCATCCTTTGCGCTTCTGTTCAGCAAACAAATCTTGCTCGCGCTTTGCCTGAATATCTTGTAAAGCGAGTTGCGCACCCCCGATATCAGGGACTTCTATCTCTGATAGCAGGTCGCCCATATCTATAGGAGTGCGCATACTCATTGGTTACTTAGTCTGAAGGCTAGTTATAGTTATCGTCATTGCTGTTACCGCTGTTGATGACGAGGGCAGCGTTGCCGCTCGGCATCTGGAACGAGCCAGTATATACACCGTTGTTCTCAGTCAGTGCCACAGTGCTGCCATTCAGGTTGGCGGTGGGTACTTGCCCCTCAGCAGGTGTTACGCTGATGCTCACCTCGGTGCCGGCCTGCAATTCAGAGCCAGAGGTTACGCTGTTGCCGTTGGCAGTCACTGTAGATATACCGTTACCTGAGCGACTAATCGTCAGCTTGGGCGCAGAAGACGACCCACCGCCGGTGTTACCACCGGTATTACCACCAGTGCTGCTTGATGCAGTCATATTGATGGTGAACCAGAGCACATCATGTCTGTCATCGCCTGTGCCCTCCTGACGATAAACCTTCACCGTCTTAGGTGCAGAAATGACATCGATGCAGTTTGCGGAGGTCTCAGCGCTATTGATGGGAATCTCAGTCTCTTCGCTGCCAATCTTGTACGACAGGTATGACATGTGAGAGCCCGTGAACTTCATAGAAGTCAGGTTGCCGGTGATGTTGATTGTGCCACCCTGGGTTACGCTATAGTTCTGGCCGTTGATCTGCACGCTACTATTGTATGTAGGTGCTGACGAGCCTGAACCGCCAGTGTTCGAACCACTGCCGCTGTTATTTCCCGTGTCCTGGTTAGGGTTTCCCTCAGGATTGATTTCCCCATCCTCGGTGTCAATCGTTCCTGCATAGAAAGGCGCTGGGCACTCGTCCGTAGCTTCCACGTTGATGGTTGTAGAGGTAGTACCAGTGGCACCCTGTCCCAGATCCTGGGCAACAGTTGTCTTGGTGGGCCACTTGTCAGAGCCTACGACGCGGAAAGCGCCACGCATATCCTCAACGAGGAACACGTTGTCGTTGTTATTGAGGTATGCAGCAGCTGCAGAAGCCTCGTCATCGACACCAGGATGCACAGCCACCAACTTGTTCAGCTGCGTCTGTGAAGGGTATTCGCCCTGTGCCTCAGAAGTCAGCTGAGATTTATCGGAGATGATATCGATGAACTTCCACTTCGCATCGGCACGGAGCACGAAGTCACCTGCATATGCAGCAGATGTCAATCGTCCATTTGCGTCGTGCTGCAGTCTTGGCCAGCGAAGCACGTCATACTTGGAAATGTAATAGATACGGCGCTTTACGCCGGGGAGCTCGGGTTTGCCTTGGCACCACGCGAGCGATTTTTGTACTGATGAACAATCCATGAAAGTTGAAAGTTGAAAGGTGAAAAGTGAAAGTTGAAAAGTGAAAGTTGAAAAGTGAAAGTTGAAAAGTTGAAAGTTGAAAGTTGAAAATGGGAGCCAGAGTCTTCACAGGTACCGGCTCCCCCAAACAACTCAGAAAAAATGAAAATAGAAAAAGATGAAGAACAACAGATTATTATTTCAAGAATGGCAGATGCTGTTTAACCATTGCCGCCTTCGCCACCTTCACCAGCGTTACCGCCTCCCTGAGCAGGAGCAGAAGAGCCACCGATTTCAATGACCTTCAGTCGTCGTTTGTCGACAGACTCGAACTGCACGCCGAAGAACATGGTAGCGATATATGATAGGATGAACGGCTCGTATTCCTTGACCATGACGTTCTCCATATCACCCATCTGGTCGTAGCCAACGAGCATATTGATCTTCGGCGATACGTGGATGAACTTAGAGTCAGCCTTGTTAGCCAGCGGACACAGGATGAGTCGGCCATCAGAACCCTCCACAACCGTCTGGTTGTACTGGTTGTTATAGTTGATGCCAGCATGAGTCAGCAGGTACGCCTCGTTGTACTTATCCGCAAAGTCCTGCGAACAGTACATATAACACGTCTGGGCACGCAGGCGCGGATCCAGCGAGAAAAGCACCTCCTTGGCGATGTCCACGGCATTGGCTGTGGTTACGGCATCGGTGATTTTCAGATAGTTGCCCTCAGACTTCGCAATCTTTCCGTCGGCAATATCGTTGGCGGTGATGGTGTCGAAACCATCGAACAAGTCGTTCGTGGTGTCACCGTTCGGATTGCGCTTACCAGCCCAGATGGCGTTGTTCAGACTCTCTGACAGCGACTTGGCAATCAGGGCCAGCACATGCTTGGCGGTAGGTGTCTGCATCTGGCCGTCGCCCTTGGTGGCACCCATAGCACCCAGCAAAGTGCTCACAGCACTGTTAGGCTCGAAGTTAGCCACTACAGAGCCGAAGAATGTCTCCAGCGTGCGGAAGTCTAGGTTCAGGTTATAGTCGGTACGGCGCGAGGGCTTATAGGGAGCGAACTGCGCATTGCCGCTCATGGCTGCGACATTCTCCTTATAGCGGATGCCAGGTCGGCCAGTCATGAACTTCAGG
>Ga0310786_10004032_pt1 | contig 20694 bp, 17 predicted proteins | sample AusTroGonzalo_MG_FD_203881 | JGI IMG/M metagenome (GOLD analysis project Ga0310786, IMG submission 203881) | Bovine rumen microbial communities from tropical cattle in Woodstock, Queensland, Australia - Gonzalo_03 (v2) (version 2) | ecosystem: Host-associated > Mammals > Digestive system >... | reverse complement strand
TTCCCCTGAAGACCCGTCACAACGAGGTAGCCCCCAACCAGTTTGAGATGGCTCCCGTATATGAAGAGGCCAACCTGGCCAACGACCACAACCAGATGATCATGAACGCCATGACGCGCATCGCCCGCAAGCACGGCTTCGTGGTCCTCTTCCACGAGAAACCCTTCGCCGGCATCAACGGCAGCGGCAAGCACAACAACTGGTCCCTGGGTACCGATACCGGCGTAGGCCTGCTGGCTCCCGGCAAGGATGCCAAGAGCAACCTCCAGTTCGTGACCTTCTTCGTGAATATCCTGGCTGCTGTCCAGAAGCACAACGGCCTCCTGAAGGCCAGCGTGGCCAGCGCCAACAACTCCCACCGTCTGGGTGCCCAGGAAGCCCCGCCCGCAATTGTATCGGCCTTCCTCGGCCAAACGATGACCGACGTCCTGCGCAAGCTCCTGGAGCTGCCTTCCGGCACGCCCATCGTGATTGCCGGCAAGAAAGGCCGCCGCGTCTGCGTGGAGATTCCCGAAATCTTCGTCGATAATACGGACCGCAACCGTACTTCCCCCTTCGCCTTCACCGGTAACCGCTTCGAGTTCCGTGCTGTCGGTTCCAGCGCCAACTGCGCCGGCGCCCTCACGGTCCTGAGCGCCGCCGTAGCCCAGCAGCTCACCGAGTTCAAGGCCTCTGTAGACAAGGCTATGGCCGAAGGCAAAGCCCTGGAAGTAGCCGTGATGGATTGCCTCAAACCCCTCATCGCTTCCGTGCTGGACACCATCTGCTTCGAAGGCAACGGTTATAGCGACGCCTGGAAGAAGGAAGCCAAAAAGCGCGGCCTGGACGTGGAGAACAGCGTTCCCAAGATGTTCAGCCAGTTCACCGCTCCCGCTTCCGTGAAGCTCTTCACGGACCTGGGCGTGTACAACCAGAAGGAACTGGAAGCCCGCAACGAGGTGAAGTGGGAAACCTATGCCACCAAGGTGCTCATCGAGGCCCGCATGGCTGTCCGTATGGCCATCAACCACGTGATGCCCGCCGGCATGGAGTACCAGCGCCGTCTGCTGGAAGACCTGAACCTCATGCGTCAGAACTTCCCCACTGAGTACGAAACCCTGGCTGCCACCCAGACCACGATCATCCGTGAGTGCTCTGCCCTGCTGGCCCAGATTAAGAAAGAGGCCGATGCCCTGAACGACGCCCGCAAGGTTGCCGAAAACAAGGAAGGCGCCTACGCCAAGGCCCTTGCCGCCGAAAAGGCCGCCAAGCAGCTGCACGATCTGAGAATCAGCATTGACAAACTGGAAGAAATCACCGACAACGCCCTGTGGCCGCTGCCTAAGTATCGGGAGATTCTCTTTATCAACTAACAGATGAATACCAAATTTGTATTTATTACCGGCGGTGTCGTTTCCTCGCTGGGTAAAGGAATTATTGCTGCGAGCCTGGGAAAACTTCTCCAGGCCCGCGGCTTGAAAGTGACCATTCAGAAGTTTGATCCGTATATCAACATCGACCCCGGTACGCTGAATCCCTACGAGCACGGCGAGTGCTTCGTTACCGATGACGGCGCCGAGACCGATCTGGATCTGGGTCACTACGAGCGTTTCCTGGGCGTTCCCACGTCCCAGGCCAACAACGTGACCACCGGCCGCATCTACCACACCGTGATTACGCGTGAGCGTGAGGGCGCATACCTGGGAAAGACCGTCCAGATTGTGCCGCACATCACCGACGAAATCAAGCGCCGCATGCTCCTGCTCGGCCAGAGCGGGGAATACGACGTGGTCATCACCGAGATCGGCGGTACCGTCGGCGACATGGAAAGCCAGCCCTTCGTGGAGGCCATGCGTCAGCTCCAGTGGGAACTCCCCGACGGAGACTGCATGTGCATCCACCTCACCCTGGTGCCTTACCTGAACGCCGCCCACGAGATCAAGACCAAGCCCACCCAGCACTCCGTGCAGATGCTGCAGCACGCCGGCGTGATGCCCGACGTGATTGTCTGCCGCACCGAACATCCGCTGGGGGCCGATTTAAAACGTAAAATCGCCCTCTTCTGCAATGTGAAGCCCGGTCACGTGATCGAGAGCCAGGACGCCTGGAGCATCTACCAGGTTCCGCTGAACATGCACACCGAGCATCTGGACGAACTGGTGGTGCGCAAACTGGGCATTGAGAACTTCAACGCCCCGGACCTCGCCCGCTGGAAAGACTTCCTGGACAACCTGCGCAACCCCAAGGAGACCATCAACGTGGCCCTCGTGGGCAAGTATGTAGCCCTGCAGGACGCCTACAAGTCCATTCAGGAGTCCTTCGTGCACGCCGGTGCCGCCTGCGGCTGCAAGGTCAAGGTGCACAGCATCCTGAGCGACGATGTAACAGCCGATAATGTGGCCGAAAAGCTGAAAGGCATGGACGGTGTCCTCGTAGCCCCCGGCTTCGGCGAGCGCGGTCTGGAAGGAAAGATCCAGGCCATCCACTACATCCGCGAGAACGGCATCCCGTTCCTGGGCATTTGCCTGGGCATGCAGATGTGTGTGGCCGAATATGCCCGCAACGTGCTGGGCTGGGCCGATGCTTCCTCCACCGAACTGAACCCCAAGACCTCCCACCCGGTCATCGACCTCATGGAAGAGCAGAAGAAGACCACCGTCAAGGGTGGCACCATGCGCCTGGGTGCCTACGACTGTAAGCTCAAGAAGGGTACGCTGGCCTACAAGATCTACGGCACCGAAGATATCAGGGAGCGCCACCGTCACCGCTACGAGTTCAACGGCAAGTACGCCGAGGACTTTGCCAAGGCCGGCCTGGTGGCTTCCGGTACCAACCCGAAGACGGGCTTAGTAGAGGTTGTGGAGTTACCTACGCATCCCTTCTTCGTGGGCGTACAGTTCCACCCGGAGTACAAGAGCACCCCGGAGCATCCGAGCCCGCTGTTCAAGGCCTTCGTTCAGGCCTCGCTGGACAACGCTAAAAAGCGTAAGTAATAATATAGAATAACATCACGGCACAGGTGATGAGTTTCAGACCCGTGCCGAAAAGAAACCCGACAAAGGCACCGAAGGCCGACTTAAGTGAGGCCGAGGTGTCTTTTCCGGCAAATAGCAGTTCTGCTGCGAAGGCACCCAGCAGGGAGCCCAGAATCATGCCGACAGGCGGGACGATAAGGCCGATGAAAAGGCCCACGATGGCGCCCGTGCTGCCGTACTTGCTGCCGCCAGTCATCTTGGTGAAGTAGGCCGGAACAAGGTAGTCCAGCACACTCACCACAATCACGATGGCCAGCCACACAAGCAGCAGGGTGGTGCTCATGGGTTCACCGTCTCCGTTGGTTCCGTTTCCCCAGATATAAAGCACAGCCAGGCCCACCCAGCTGAGTGGAGGGCCCGGCAGTGCGGGGGCAATGCTTCCGATGATGCCGGCTACGCCCAGAATGATGGCGAGAACGGCAAGAAAGGTTTCCATAATAATCGGTTTTACTTCTGCATGGCGGCTTCTACCTCGTCCGGGCTGGCCGGGAGGCGCTGAGGTCCCAGGCGGCGGGCGCCGTCCTTGGTGATGAGAACGTCGTCTTCGATGCGGATTCCGCCGAAGTCGTAGTAGCTTTCCAATTTAGCATAGTTCACAAAGTCGTAGCCCAGGCCTTCCTTCTTAAACTTCTCAATGAGGGCAGGAATGAAGTAGATACCGGGTTCGTCGGTGATGACATGGCCGGGCACCAGGCGACGGGCCATACGCAGGGAGCCCAGGCCCAGCTGCTTGGCGCGGGTCTGGTCCGGGTCGTAGCCCACCAGATTTTCGCCCAGGTCTTCCATATCGTGCACATCCAGGCCCATGTTGTGACCCAGACCGTGCGGCTGGAACAGGCCGGCGATGCCTTTGGCCACCATTTCATCCAGATCTCCCTTCACAAGACCCAGGGCGCTGAGGCCTTCCAGCATCTTGCGGGCCGTGGCCAGGTGCACTTCCCGGTAAGTGATGCCGGGTTTAGCCAGGCTGAAGGCCAGTTCGTTGCAGTCGTAGACAATCTGGTAGATTTCCCGCTGCTTCTGGGTGTATTTGCCGCTGGTAGGATAGGTGCGGGTGAAATCGGAGGCATAGTGCTCGTTGCTTTCCACGCCGGCATCAATGACCATCAGCTTTCCGGGCTCGATGATGGCCTCGTGGCCGTGGTTGTGCAGGGTTTCGCCGTGCTGGGAAAGGATGGTAGGGAAGGAAACGCCCCAGCCCTTGGCCAGTGCCACGCCTTCCATCTTACCCACGATATCCTGCTCCACGATACCCAGTTTAATGGAATCACGGGCAACGGAGTGCATCTCGTAACCCAGGGCGCAGGCGGCGTCAATGGCAGCAATTTCAATGTCCTCCTTGATCAGACGCATGGAGATGACGGCCTTGATGAGGGCCTCGGAGGGAACTGCGCCGGGCAGGAGTTCGTTCAGCTTGAGCGTATTGTAATAGCGGGACGGGGGCAGGAAGTGCACCGGGCGGCCCTTGGCGGCTTCCAGACCGGCCTTCAGCGCGCCGTAAGGCTGCGTCTGGGCCAGGCCCACTTTGTCGGCCTTGGAACGTACGGACGGCTGCGGGCCCATCCAGATGATGTCGTCGATGTCCACGTCATCGGCATAAAGGGTCTCTACGCCGGAGTCCAGGTCCAGGATGGCGGCCATCAGTGGCTCGTCCAAGCCGAAGTAATACAGCCAGGAGCTGTCCTGGCGCCACTTATAGCAATTGTCTTTGTACTGTGCCGGAGCCTCTGCATTTCCGATGAACAGAATCAGACCTTTTTCTCCGGCTTCCCGCATCTTCGCCAGCAGTGTCTGGCGGCGGCGCACATAAACTTCTTTAGCAAACATGATTCTTTATTTAGATTTTTTCAAAGATACGAAACTTCGTCCGAAAACAAAAGCGACCGGCTCGTTTTGAGCCGGTCGCCGTCATTTTACAAACCTTGCGGCGCCTAAAAGTTGAACGCCAGGGAGAAGAAGAACTGGTTTGAAGTGTAGAGGACATAACTAAGGTAGCCATTGCTAGCCCTGACATTCTCTTTAATCGGAGCCAGTTCATACCCTATGCGGGCAGACATGCGACCGAAATCGACGCCTGCTGCAGTACTTACGAAAACGCCCCCGATATCATTATACTTATTGATACAATAATTATAACCGGTCCGTCCCTCAATAAAGGGGCTTGCGGAAGCGTCCACAAAATTGTACTTCACATCCATAAAGACCGACGCAAAATGTAAATCTTCAATCAGTTGAAAGTTACAACCGGCACCGGCACCGATAAATACACCGTTTCCAAAGGCATAACCATGCGTAGAAGACAGACGAATCATTTCATCAGGCTCAACGCTGCTGTTCCCCATCATCTTCATGGTCATCGCAGAGGTTCCCAGTTCGAGATTACCATGGTAACCTTTCTTCAAAGCCTTATTGCCTTTTGCCGAAACCGGGACTGCCAGCAGAATTGCCAGGACAACAAATAGTACAGATAATTTTTTCATAGGTTCTATTGTTAATTTCATAACAAAGATACAAAAAAAACCGCGTTGAAACACTTCAACGCGGCATAAATGATTATTCCCACTCGATAGTTGCCGGCGGTTTGGACGAGATGTCGTAGACGACGCGGTTGACGCCGCGGACTTTGCGGATGATCTCGTTGGAGACGTTGCGCAGGAAGTCGTAGGGGAAGGCGAACCAGTCGGCCGTCATGGCGTCGGTGGAAACCACAGCGCGAAGGGCCACGGGGTTCTCGTAGGTGCGTTCATCGCCCATGACGCCCACGCTCTTGATGGGAAGGAGCACCACACCTGCCTGCCAGATGGCGTCGTACAGGTTGGTGGCCATGACGCGAGGGTCGGCGGCAGAGGGGAAGCCCATGCCGGTGCAGTCGTAGTTGCGCAGACCGCGGATGAAAATGTCATCGGCCTCACGCAGGACGGCCAGCTTCTCTTCGGTGACGTCGCCGATGATGCGGATGGCCAGGGACGGTCCCGGGAAGGGGTGGCGGCCCACCAGTTCCTCCTTGATGCCCAGGGCGCGGCCCACACGGCGGACCTCGTCCTTAAAGAGCATGCGCAGAGGCTCCACAATCTTCAGGTTCATCTCCTTGGGAAGGCCGCCCACATTGTGGTGACTCTTGATCTTGGAGGCGATACCCTCGATGCCGGCGCTTTCAATCACGTCCGGATAAATGGTGCCCTGGGCCAGCCAGCGGGCGTTTTCAATTTGCTTAGCGTATTTGTCGAAGGTCTCTACGAAGAGACGGCCGATGATCTTGCGCTTGGCTTCCGGCTCGGTGACGCCTTTGAGCTGCTCCAGGAATTCCTTGGAGGCGTCGGCGCCAATTACGTTCAGGCCCATGTCCTGATAGGAGGCCAGCACATCCTCGAACTCGTTCTTACGGAGGAGGCCGTTGTTCACGAAGATGCAGGTGAGCTGCTTGCCGATGGCCTTATGCAGAAGAACGCCGGCAACGGTGGAGTCTACGCCGCCGCTGAGACCCAGGATGACGCGCTCGTCGCCAATCTGCTCACGCAGGGCCTGCACAGTGGTCTCGATGAAGGAATCCGGGGTCCAGTCGCCGGCGCAGCCGCAGATGCCCAGCGCGAAGTTGGCCAGCATCTGGGAGCCCTCGGCGGTGTGGTACACCTCCGGGTGGAACTGGACGGCGTAGGTGGGCTCGCCCTTGAACTGGAAGGCGGCGTTCACTACGTCGGCCGTGGAGGCGATGACCTCGGCGCCTTCAGGGAGGGCCGATATGGTATCCCCGTGGGACATCCACACCTGGGATTCGGCGCTCACGCCCTTCAGGAGCGGAGATTCGGCCACCACCTTGAGCATGGCGCGGCCATACTCGCGGGAGTTGGAGGCCTCCACCTTACCGCCGAACTTGGCGGAGAGGTACTGGGCGCCGTAGCAGATACCCAGCAGCGGGAGCTTGCCCTTGTAAGGGGTCAGGTCTACCTGCGGGGCGTTGGCGTCCCGTACGGAGCAGGGACTGCCGGAGAGGATGACACCCTTCACGGTTTCGTCCGGAAGGGGTGCCTTGTTGAAGGGATAAATTTCGCAATAAACGTTCAACTCCCTGAGGCGGCGGCCGATGAGCTGCGTGACCTGGGAGCCGAAGTCGAGGATGAGGATCTTATTCACCGCGGGAATAGTTAGGAGTTTCCTTGGTAATGGTAATGTCGTGCGGGTGGCTTTCCGTCATACCGCTGGGCGTTACGCGGGTGAACTTGGCCTGCTTGAGAGCTTCCAGGGTGGCAGCGCCGCAGTAACCCATGCCGGAGCGGATACCGCCCACCAGCTGGTACACGGTCTCGGCCAGGGTGCCCTTGTAGGGGACACGGCCTACGATGCCTTCGGGAACCAGCTTCTTCTGGTCGGCCTTGTCGGACTGGAAGTAGCGGTCCTTGGAACCGGCGGCCATGGCGTCGATGGAGCCCATGCCGCGGTAGGTCTTGAACTTACGGCCGTTGTAGATGATGGTCTCACCGGGAGCCTCTTCGGTGCCGGCGAACATGGAACCGCACATGACACAGTCGCCACCGGCGGCGAGAGCCTTCACCACGTCACCGGAGTAACGCAGGCCACCGTCGGCGATCACCGGAACACCGGTGCCCTTGGCAACAGATGCGCACTCGTAGATGGCGGTGAGCTGGGGAACGCCGATACCGGCGACGATGCGGGTGGTGCAGATGGAGCCGGGGCCCATACCCACCTTGATACCATCGGCCCCGGCCTCGATGAGGGCGCGGGCGGCTTCGGCCGTAGCGATGTTACCGACCACGACGTCCAGATTCGGGAAGGCGGCCTTGATCTCCTTGAGCTTGGTAAGCACGCCGAGGGTGTGACCGTGGGCGCTGTCCAGCACCACGGCGTCTACGCCTTCTGCGACGAGGGCGGCCACGCGGTCCTTGGCGTCGGCGGTGATGCCGATACCGGCAGCCACTCTGAGACGGCCCTTGCTATCCTTGCAAGCGTTGGGATAGGTCTTTTCCTTGGTAATATCCTTGAAGGTAATGAGGCCGACGATACGGCCTTCCTTGTCCACGACGGGCAGTTTTTCAATCTTGTTCTCCTGGAGGACGGAACGCACATAGTCACCGTCACGACGGTCCTCGGTGATGGTGATGAGGCCCTTGGAGGTCATCACATCGGAGATGCGGCGGGACATGTCGTTCTGGAAACGGAGGTCGCGGTTGGTGACGATACCCACCAGGTAACCGCCGTCCTTCACCACGGGGATACCGCCGATGCTGAATTCAGCCATCATAGCCAGGGCGTCGCCGACGGTACGGTCCTCGGTGATGGTGACCGGAGAGTCGATCATGCCGTTTTCGGCACGCTTGACCATGCGCACCTGGGCAGCCTGGGCGGCGATGCTCATGTTTTTGTGGATTACGCCGATTCCCCCTTCGCGGGCCAGGGCGATGGCCATGGGCGCTTCGGTGACCGTATCCATGGCGGCGGACACGATGGGGATGTTGAGGGTAATGTTGCGGGAGAAACGCGTCTGGAGGCTCACTTCACGCGGCAGGACCTCCGAATAGGCCGGGATCAGAAGGACATCATCGAAAGTGAGGCCTTCCATGGCAATTCTGTCTTCTACAAAGGACATATATCAGTGTTTTTGCAAAGTTAGCTTTATTTTACTTATCTTTGTGAGGTATGAAAAGACTTTTTTTCACACTCTTAGGAACTTTTCTGTGCCTTTTAGCAGGCGCCCAAACCCGTTCATATGCGGATAATGCTTCCGGCACTTTCGTGTTCGGACTGGACAGCTATTTCTATGGCCGCACCGGTACGCTCGAATTCGAGGCCGATGGGAAAATGTTCCGGGCTACCGTAGAGGGAGGGGCCGTCTCTGTAGACGGGACCGCCCTGGAGGGTGGGAAAGGAGAGGTGGTCGTCGGGGCTCACGATTTCTCGGGGAACCGGATTCCGGATCTGATGGTGGCCAGGCGGGATGGCGCCCAGGTATCGGCCACTTTATATCGGCTGTCTTCCGGCCAGTGGGTTCCGATGGGGAACGCCGGCCCTGTGGAGGGCACCGAGATCCGGGTATTCCGCCAGGTTATTTCCGTCCGCCACGCCTCAACCCTGCATTCCTGGACCTGGCACAACGACCATTTCGATTACAAAAGCAACCGTTAGGCCTCTGTTACATGGATAAGGGACTTCACCGGGGCGATTCCCTCCAAACGGGAACGGCCGGGTAAGTCGTCAATCTCTACGAGGAAGACGAAATCTTTCACCTTCACTTTATATTCCTTGCCTTCGATGGTGACGGTCTGGGCATTCAGGCCCTCAGCCAGGCCCTTGGCGGTACCGCCGGTGGCCAGGATGTCGTCGAAGAAGGTAACTTCGATGGTGTCTCCCACGGGTTTGGAAGCGGCGAGGTCGGAGCGGCGGAAGTACACGTGGTCCGGGCCGTACTCCTTCATGATCTCTACCTGCACCAGGTCTCCTTCGGCGAAGGGAAGTTTACCTTTCTTACGCAGGGGAATCACGTTTTCGATGTGATTCTTGGCATATAACATGGCAGCGGAGAAGAGGAAGCCGCGGGCTTCGGGGGCTGCCAGGTTCGGGGTGTCGCACATGGACGTCAAATCCTCTGTCAGATGCTGGAACAGCTCCTTGTCCTGCAGGAACGGGATGATATCCACGAAATTGACCCCCTTGATAGGGAAGTTTGGATAGAATTTGATGAAATTGTTGTAATTCATAGCTACTCTATGGTGTTCATGTCTATCAAATTGTTCAGCAGGGCATAGACCGTGAGGCCCGCGACCGTCTTGATGCCGATCTTGCGGGTGATGTTTTTGCGGTGGGTGATCACGGTGTAGATGGAAATGCTGAATTTGTCTGCTATTTCCTTGTTCAGCATGCCCTTGGCCACGCAGATGAGGATTTCCTTTTCGCGGCTGCTGAGTTCTTCGGTTCCCGCGTGCACGGGTTCCACTTTCTCTTCCAGCTGGGTGGCAGCCGGAACGAGGACGGCGTCTTCGATGAAGGTGTGTTTTTGCAGGTCCATTTCCAGGGCGTAGACGCAGTAGAGTGCCTGCTGGGCATCTTCCGGGCTGCATTCCCTGGGAAGGGAGTTGTTGATAAGCGCTTTCAGCTGATCCAGCTTCTCCTGGATGTTGGAGTGGTTCTGCTCGTATTCCCCGATGGAGTACTGACCGCTGCGCTCGCCGCTGAGCATGGCCTCAACATAAGGAAAAGCCACATTTTCCTCGTAGGAAAAGTGGTTCGTCAGTTCTGCCTTGTAGGCTTTGAATAAGTTGAGGATGGTTTGCCGCTGATGTTCCGAGCAGGGGGCGGTGAGGCGCTCTAAACTGGCCGCAAGATTGGGTACCATCACATCCATATAGTAGCGATGGCTCTTCCGGAGGAATTTCAGAATGTCCTGTAAGCGATCTGTTTCGATGCTTAATTGAGGAGTAGGCGCTTTCATTTGGGCCACAAAGATAATAAATTTTCTTCGTATCTTTGCACAGTTTCGCACGGAATTATTTATGGGAATCAAGACAGAACCTCAGGAGCATCGGGCGCCCAGCCCCCGGAAAATGAACGGCTGGCTGGCACTGAGCCCGCTTTTTGTTTTCCTGGCGGTCTATCTGGCCGGCTCGCTGGTCGCGCACGACTTCTACAAAGTGCCTGTGGCTGCCGCGTTTATCATCGCATCGGCCTATTCCCTCTTCATCACGCGCGGCGTGGAGAAGACCGACGACAAGATTGCCATCTTCTCCGAGGGTGCGGGCAACAAGAATGTGCTCATGATGATCTGGATCTTTGTGCTGGCGGGTGCGTTCGCTTCCACGGCCAAGGATATCGGCGCCATTGACGCCACGGTGAACGCTACGCTGCACATCCTGCCCGGGAACCTCATCTACGCGGGTTTCTTCCTGGCGGCTTGCTTCATCTCCATGGCCATCGGCACGTCTGTGGGCACCATCGTTGCGCTCGTGCCCATCGCGTCGGGCATTGCCGAGGCGTCGGGTATCGGCCTTCCCCTGATGACCGGCATCATCGTGGGCGGCTCCTTCTTCGGGGACAACCTTTCCTTTATTTCCGATACGACGGTGGCGGCCACCAAGACGCAGGGCTGCTCCATGAAGGATAAGTTCCGCGTGAATCTCTGGATTGCGGCACCGGCGGCTGTGCTGGTGGCTACCATATATATAATAATGGGCCTTTCCGTCCAGGCGACGCCGGCGGCTGAACCCGTGCAGTGGGTGGGACTCATCCCCTACCTGCTGGTCATCGGCCTGGCCCTCGCGGGCATGAACGTGGTCACGGTGCTGGCGCTGGGGATCGGCGTGAACGGCATCATCGGCTGGTGCACGGGGGCGTACGACTTCGTGGGCTGGATGGCGTCCATCGGCGGCGGCATCGGCTCCATGGGTGAGCTCATCATCGTGTCCCTGCTGGCGGGCGGCCTGCTGGAGATCATCCGCTACAACGGCGGCCTGCAGTTCATCATCGACGGTCTCACGCGGCGCATCGGCGGTTCCCGCGCGGCGGCGTTCGCCATCGCGGGCCTCGTTTCCCTGGTGAACTTCTGCACCGCGAACAATACCATCGCCATCATCACCGTGGGCCCGCTGGCCAAGCACATCACCGAGCGCTTCGGCCTGGATCCGCGCAAGACGGCTTCCATCCTGGATACGTTCTCCTGCATGGTGCAGGGCATCCTCCCCTACGGCGCGCAGATGCTCATGGCGGCCGGCCTGTCGGGGGTATCGGCCCTCTCTATCATCGCGAACCTCTATTATCCGTTTGCGCTGGGCCTGGTGGCCTTCGCGTCCATCATCTTCCGCTTCCCGCGCAAGTATTCCTAAATGAAAACCAACGTCCAGATCGAGGTGCCCGGAGGGGCCACGCGCATCCTTTTGCATGCGTGCTGCGCGCCGTGTTCCAGCGCCATCGTGGAGTGCCTGATGGAGCGGGGCATCCGGCCCACCATCTTTTACTCGAACTCGAACATTTTCCCCTTCGAGGAGTACGGCCACCGGCTGAACGAGTGCATGCGCTACGCGGAAAAATGGGGCCTGGAGATTGTGGACGACGTCTACGACCACGCGGCCTGGGGGCAGTGCGCGGCGGGTCTGGAAAAGGAGCCGGAAAGAGGGGGCCGATGCCTGCAGTGCTTCAAGTTCCGCCTGCTGCGGGCGGCACAGTATGCGGCGGCCAATGGCTACACCGTGCTGACGACCACGCTGGCCAGCTCCCGCTGGAAGAGCCTGGAGCAGGTGAACGAGGCCGGTTTCTGGGCCTGCAGCCAGGTGGAAGGCGTTACCTGGTGGGACCAGAACTGGCGAAAAGGGGGCCTGCAGGAGCGCAGGAACCAGATTCTGAAAGAAGAAAACTTCTACAACCAGCTGTATTGCGGCTGCGAGTTCTCCCGGCGGGATTTATAGCCGGATGAAGATCTTGCGTTTGTACAGCGGAAGCACAATCAGATAGATAACCATGACCCAGGCCACTGCGTAGAGCAGGGAGGTCCAGGGCGTGTGGCCCAGGAAGTCCATCACGGCCTTGAAGGCGCCGGTTTTGTGCATGGTCCAGACCACAACGTCGCACAGCAGGAAGCACAGGATGGCGTTGGAGCCGAAGACTTTCCAGAAGCTGTTGTGCTTCCATACGCCTTTTTCGTCGATGAGCCAGTGGAAGAGACTCAGGAGGAGGGTGGCGGCGCCGCAGCAAACCAGCACGAAGGAAGGCGACCACACCTTTTTATTAACAGGCAGGAGATACCCCAGGAGGAAACCGCCCACGAGCATCAGGGTGCCCAGGGCATCCATCTTGCGGAAGTCTTTCTCCATGAGGATTTTGCCGATGATAAAGCCGATGAGGGTGTGCGCCACGGCGGGGATGGTGGAGAGGAGGCCCTCCGGGTCTACGCCGTTGTCTGACTTATACATGTGATTGAGGCCCAGCACGGAGGCGTCCACGCGGGCCAGGATGTTCTCGGGGCCGTGCACGTAGCCGTTGCCGAGCAGAAGGATGGCCGAGTAGACCGCAAGGAGGCCGCCTGCCACCCAGCCCAGCCACTTATGATTGACCGTGCAAACAATCAGGGCCGATAATCCATAGCACAGGGCCAGCCGCACCAGCACGCCGGAAAGGCGTACGTTCTCCAGCCCCACGATGCCGCCGCCCCAGACGCACTTGCTGATCCAGTTGCACAGCCAGCCGATACCCAGGATAAGCACGAAGCGCTTGAGCACTTTCCACGAGAGCTTGAATTCCTGCTTGCGCAGGCTCAGGAACATGGAAACACCCATGACGAAGACGAAGGTGGGGAACACGAAGTCGGTAACGGTGAAACCGTTCCATTCGGCGTGGTTGAAGGGGGCGAACATGCGGCCGCCGGGGTTGTCTACGATGAGCATGAAGGCCATCGTGAGGCCCCGGAGCACATCTACGGATTCTACTCTTTTATTCATGAACACAAAAATACAAAAATCCTCATTAATGGGGATTGCCCGCCCGAAAAAAGAAGTGTACCTTTGCATCCGGAAGTTGAGAAGTATATGATATTAGCAGAATTAGGCACTGGCGAGAAAGCGGTGATTGTTCGTGTGAACGGTCACGGCAGCTTCCGTAAACGCCTCATCGAAATGGGTTTCATCCGGGGAAAGGAAGTCCGGGTGGTCCTGAACGCACCCCTCAAGGACCCCATTGAGTACGAAATCATCGGCTATAAAGTATCCCTGCGACGGGAGGAAGCCCGTCAGATTGAGGTGGTCACCGAGCAGGAGGCCCGCGAGGCGCTCGTGAGCGACGAACACCTGCAGGCGCTGCCGGGAGACCTCGAAGAAGAGCAGCGGCTGGCGCAGGCCCTGGCCCATGTAGCCGAGGAGCGGCACCACAATATCCGCGTGGCCCTGGTGGGCAACCCCAACTGCGGCAAGACTTCCCTTTTCAACATTGCTTCCGGTTCCCACGAGCATGTGGGCAACTATTCCGGCGTCACGGTAGACGCCAAGGAGGGCCATTTCCATTACAAAGACTACGACATCACGCTGGTAGACCTGCCGGGCACTTATTCCCTGAGCGCCTACTCCCCCGAGGAGCTGTATGTGCGCAAGAACCTGCTGGAGACCATGCCGGACGTGGTGATCAATGTGGTAGACGCTTCCAATATCGAGCGCAACCTGTACCTGACCACGCAGCTCATTGACATGAACCTGCGGGTGGTGATGGCGCTGAACATGTACGACGAACTGCGTCACAAGGGAGACCAGCTGGATATCCAGCAGCTGGGTTACCTGCTGGGTATGCCGGTCTGCCCCACGGTGAGCCGTAACGGGGAAGGCATCCCGGAGCTGTTCGACACCGTTATCAAGATTTACGAGCAGTCGGACCCGAAGCTGGCCCGGCACATCCATATCAATCACGGCGCTGAAATTGAGCTGAGCATCAAGCATGTGCAGCCGTTCATCGCCTACAATGAGCAGCTGAAGGCCCGCTACTCCACGCGTTACCTCACCCTCAAGTATCTGGAGGGGGATAAGGAGGTGGAGCAGCTGCTTGCCGGCATGCCCAATATCTCGGACATCTCCAATGCCCGGGCCGACGAAAAGTCCCGCATCAAGGGGCTCATCGGCGGTTCCATGGAGAGCGCCATCGTGGACGCGAAGTATGCGTTCATCCAGGGTGCCCTGGCCGAGACCTATCATCGCTATCAGGCGGAGCGCCCCAAGCGCACGCTTACAGATAAAATAGACGCCCTTGTCACCAACCAATGGGCCGCATTTCCCATCTTTATCTTGTTGTTGTGGTTTATTTTCTGGGCAACCTTTACCATCGGCCAGTACCCGATGGACTGGATTGATGCGGCAGTAAGTTGGTTGGGGGACAAGGTGGCGGCACAGATGCAGGACGGATGGTTCAAGGACCTGCTGGTAGACGGATGCATCGCCGGCTGCGGCAGCGTGCTGGTGTTCCTGCCCAACATCCTCATCCTGTATTTCTTCATTTCCATCATGGAGGACAGCGGGTACATGGCCCGCGCGGCTTTCATCGTGGACAAACTGATGCATAAAATCGGCCTGCACGGGAAGAGTTTCATTCCCATGGTGATGGGCTTCGGCTGCAATGTGCCGGCGATTATGGCCACGCGCGCCATCGAGAGCCGCAAGAGCCGCCTCATCACCATCGCCATCATCCCGTTCATGTCCTGCGCGGGACGTCTGCCCATTTTCGTGCTTTTCGCGGGGGCTTTCTTCCCTTCGCACCCGGCGACGGCGCTGCTGGGGATTTACCTGCTGGGCATTGTGATGGCCATATTATCGGCCCTCATCATCGGCAAGTTCATCAAGGAGGACGACCTCCCGTTTGTGATGGAGCTTCCGCCTTACCGTATTCCCACGGCGCGGGCCATCGGGCGCCACACCTGGGAGAAGGGACGGCAGTATCTGGAGAAGATGGCAACGACGATTCTGCTTTTCTCGATAGCCATCTGGTTCCTGGGCTACTTCCCGCGCCACGAGGGCGTTTCGGACGCCTATCAGCAGGAGCATTCGTACATCGGCATGGTCGGCAAAAGCGTAGAGCCCGCCATGGAGCCGCTGGGCTTCAACTGGAAGATGGACGTGGGTCTGCTCACCGGTATCGGCGCCAAAGAGCTGGTTATCAGCTCGCTGGGCGTGATGTATGCACAGGAAGGCGCCGTGGTCGAAGATTCCTCTTCTGACGACACAGCCCTGCAAAGCGCGCTCAAAGCCTCGATTCCTACGGCCGCAGCGCTGGCTTACATGGTCTTCGTGCTTCTCTACTTCCCCTGCATTGCTACCTTCGTAGCAACCAAGAACGAAACCGGTAAGTGGCGCTGGGCCATTCTCCTGTGCCTTTACACCATCCTCGTGGCCTGGCTCTGCGCCTTCGCCGCCTACAGGATTGGACTGCTTATCTGGCCGATTTAGCCCGTTTTACTAACGTGCTGATTACTAGGATTTAACGAAAAGTCCTCCCTTCCTACCGGCTGGGAGGACTTTTCGTTATGTACTGATTATTAACGGGTTGGCGAAAACACAAAATTCGCATCGTGCTCTCACGGCGGTGTAGGGCAAAACGAAACGTTTCGAAACGTTTTGTTTTGTAATTTCCGGACCAAATTTTTGGGCGGGGAAATGTTTTCACTTACCTTTAGGGCTGTAAACTAATCACTTAATAACCATGAAACACTATCTTAACCTAACCCTCGCCCTTGTGGCGACCCTTTGCGCCTGCCAGCAGGTGGAACTGGATGAAAACTCTCTCACGGGCGGCCTGCCCCAGGCCGAAGCCGTTTCCGACGATGATGCTACCAAGTCCTACACCGCTTCCGATCTGGCCCTGACCTCCGACTGGGTCAAGAACCCGGAGAAGGGTTTGTACAAGCATTATGACATCTACTTTGATTATCAGTTGCATCTGGCAAATCCCACCTGGGCCTTGAACGACGACGGTATCTCGGACCTGGAGAGCAGCAGTTACAACTTTGCCAACTTTACGGACGGCACACTTATCCTGGCTCAGTTCTACCTGATTGATTACCGGACGAAGGATTTGGATTCCAAGGTGCTGACCGCCATTGAAAGGACGTTCCAGAAAGCCCGTGAAGCAGGTAAAAAAGTCATCGTGCGTTTTTCGTATTCCCGTACGGCGGGAAGCGGCACCGTGTATGACAGCAGCCAGCCCCGCGACGCCAGCCTGTCCCAGATCCAGACACACCTGAACCAGATGTCCACCATCCTGAACAACTACAAGGATGTGATTTATGTGATACAGGCCGGATGCATTGGAACGTACGGAGAATGGTATTACATTTCCAACTCCGAGTTCAACTACAGCTATGACGGCAGTTCCCTCTCCGGCTTCAGCGGCCGAAAAGACGTGATTACCGCCCTGCTGAATGTCGTTCCCGGCCGTCAGGTGGGTCTGCGTACGCCCAACTTCAAGCGCTTCTACCTGAACAAGAAGTCCGACTATCAGTACCCGCTGAATTCGTATGCGACCCTGACCCGTCCCAACGCGGAGGGCGACGCCCACTATCGGCTCGCTTTCTTCAATGACGTTTTCATGTGCGACAAATACGATGAGATGGGCACTTTCGGCCGCAATTCCAACGACCCGGAAATCTCCTTCAACAAACAGCTGTGGAAGGATCAGTCGGCCTTCCTGGCGGTGGGCGGCGAGACGGCCAACAATGGTGGTACCCAGTCCTACATGAAGAATGTGAATACGTATGACCCTGTTTCCTATATCAAACAGTATCACATGTCCTACCTGCATCAGCGCACGAACAGTGACATGTACACCTACTGGCAGGGACAGGGGAAGGAGAAGGATATCAAGAACGTGCTGGGATACCGGCTGTGGCTGACCAACTTCAAGATCAGCGGAACTGTTTCGCCCGGCAAAACCGTCAACATGATCTTCTCCATCAAGAACAACGGCGCCGCGCCTGTCATCTACAAGCGTCCCATGAAGATTGTCTTCATCCGCAAGTCTGACAAGAAGGTCACCGAACTGGCCAGTACTACCGGCAGCGTATCCAACTACATCTTCTTCTCGCAGGGGAATACCCAGACCACCCAGCACGGAAGCACGGACTATGCCGACATCCGCCAGGTAGCGCCGAACCAGTACAAATACTTCACCTGCCAGGTGACGCTGCCTTCCAACATCTCTTCCGGAGACATGATCGCCATCTGGCTGCCCGACCAGGCCAGCAACCTGCGCAACCGGAAGGAATACTCCATCAGGCTTTGCAACAAGCAGCAGGGCGGTTTCAAGTGGCAGGACTACGCCGACCGCGACAACACCATGGCCGGTTTCAATACCGTTTACACGTTCTGACGCCTCCGCCGCCCGGCACATAAAAAAGCCAGCCTTTACGAGGCTGGCTTTTATTATCGGCCTGTAAGGGATTACAGGTTGGCGTTCATCTTCTTCCAGTCCTCGATGGCGGGGACGATACCGAGGGAGATGATTTCGTTACGCATTTTCACGAGGTGCTCGTAGGAAGCATCGAGGGCAGCCATTTCTTCGGCGGTACCCTGAGGAGCGGTGAAGTGGCAGCCGGTAGCGTCGATCACAGTGGGCATAGCCATCATCACGTTCTTGTACTTGCCTTCGTTCACATAGGTGCCGGCAGGCCAGGTGAACTTGTCACCGCCCATGGCGGCTTCGATCATCTTAACAGCGTTGTAAGCGGGGCTCTGGAAGGAGCTGCGGCCACGCAGTTTGATGATGTTGGCACCACCCTGGATGGTGTTGTGCTTGATTTCCTCCCAACGCTCGGCGCTCAGCTCCATCTTGGAGAGCGGGGTGCCGTCGATCTTAACCTGGGAAGCGAAAACGGCCATAGCCTCACCGTGACCACCGTAGGTGTGGGCACCGGTAACGGAGCTCTGCTGTACGCCGAACTCCTGAGCGAGGGCTTCCTGCAGACGGGTGCTGTCCAGAGCGGCCAGGGAAGTGAGCTGCTCGGGCTTCAGACCGGAGTGGATGAGGGCGGTAAGAGCGGTAACATCGGCCGGGTTGAAGATAACCACAACGTGCTTTACGTCGGGGCAGTATTTCTTGATGTTGTCACCGAATTCGGCGGCAATCTGGCAGTTGCCCTTCAGCAGATCCTCACGGGTCATGCCTTCTTTGCGGGGTGCACCGCCGGAGGAGATGATGTACTTGGCGTTGGTGAAAGCGACTTCCGGGTCAATCGTGGCGGTGAGGTTCACGCCAGGGAAAGCGCAATGGTCCATTTCGGCCAGCACACCTTTGAGACCGGGCTCAAAGATATCATACAGACAGATGTTGGGGGTGAGACCAAGCATGCAGGCGGTCTGAACCATGTTGGAGCCAATCATGCCGGCAGCGCCAACAATGACAAGCTTTTCATCAGTTAAGAATTTCATGATGCGTTTGTATAATTTTAAAGTGTTCTACTTCAAATGAGCCCACAAAGATACGAAATTCCGCGCAAACATTTGTTACTATTGCAAAAAATGCGTTATATTTGCGAAGTAAATTGTAACGATTAGTATGGAGCCTCCCAGTCAGGTTAAATCCAATCAGTTAACGGGCGTCGGTTCAGACGACCCTCTGTCGCGATTATACCCTATTAATAACTGAGAACCCGGTGCCTCAAGGCATACGGGCGCTTCCGTATATGCGTTCGAAAACCTAAGTAATGGGACTTTATTTAAAGAAGAAACTTGAAAACGAAGCCACAATCGGTGTGTGGCAAATCACCGAAACCGAGGAGGAGCTCATCGCACTGAGCGCCACCCCGACGGACGAGATGGAAGAAATCTCGTTCATTAAAAGCGATTCTCTTCGCAAGCAGCGGCTGGCTGTACGCGCCCTGCTGAATACCCTTTTCGACGAAAAGGTGTATTTGAGCCATCATGACAATGGCAAACCTTATCTGGAAAACAATCCCACCAATATCTCCATTACCCACACGGAGAAATATGTGGCCGTCATCCTGCACGACGAACAGGACTGTGGTATTGACGTAGAGTCCCTGGACCGGGATTTCTCCGCAGTAGAGAAGAAAGCCCTGAGCGAGGAAGAGATTGACGACCTTGAGGACGATAAGAGAAACGAGCAGCTCGCCATCTACTGGTGCGCCAAGGAAGCCATCTTCAAGCTTCTGAGCCGCTACAATGTAGATTTCGCCGAGCAGATCGAGATTGAGCGCTTCCGCCCCCGCGGGGAAGGCGAACTCGAAGCCACCTTCATCGACAAGAACGAGGACGAAGAAGAGTTCGACCTCGAGTACATGACCTTCGACCGTCACGTACTGGTCTGGGTCGTAGGAGATTAAGCGTATTATTACAAAATACAGTCCTCCCGGCGGGTTCGTCGGGAGGACTTTTTTATACCCAATTTGACGGGCAATTATACAGTATTTGACATGAGGAGAGGATTCGTCGGCTATTTTTGCGTGCTTTTTTTAAAACCGATTAATCTATGATGAAAACCAACAAACTTGTTTACGAATCTCCCAAGATTGAGACGGTGGAGGTTCGTATCGAAGGAGTGATTTGCGAGTCCGGTTTTGACCGCTCGGACTACGGCAACATGAGACCTTTTTCAGCGCCGGTCTTCCCGGACGAGAGCTTATTCTAGGAGGACGGAACGATGAAGAAAAACCTGATTCTATTTCTGGGGGCATTCACGCTTGCCCTTCTCCCGCAAAAAGCAGTAGCGGATCAGAACATTCCCGACGGCCTGTCCATCGACACGGACTACAACGAGACGGAGCCCGGCTATTATTACATCAACGTGCCCTTCAAGACCACAACGACGCTGGATCTTTCCCAGTACGCCGGGGTCATCAACGCATTCAAAGTCTATGACGAGCAAGGGAAGGACGCCCAGTATACTTCACAGTACAATGGAGACGCCTACCTCATCGTTATCGCTCCCGATGGTTATATCTTTCACGTAACCGGCACTGTTACGACTGATAACAGAGGGAATGACTTTTTCCGCTTTTATGATGGCGGCAATGATTGGGCTAACCGATATAGATACAAATATTGTTTTGGCACCCACAGCGGCGAAGATGTGGGATTGCTATATACTTCCGGTAAGGAAATGTGTCTTGATTTCCATGCCTGGTCCGGTGGCGCTGACGGCCTCGATCTGACGGTGACACTTATCAATACGGCCGAGACCCACGACATTACCGTCC
>Ga0310786_10004031_pt1 | contig 20702 bp, 21 predicted proteins | sample AusTroGonzalo_MG_FD_203881 | JGI IMG/M metagenome (GOLD analysis project Ga0310786, IMG submission 203881) | Bovine rumen microbial communities from tropical cattle in Woodstock, Queensland, Australia - Gonzalo_03 (v2) (version 2) | ecosystem: Host-associated > Mammals > Digestive system >... | reverse complement strand
GTCTGCGCCCGATCTTGATGACCACCCTCACCACTGTGCTCGGTATGATTCCGTTGGCCGTCGACAAGGGCGAAGGTGCCGAGATGTGGAACTCCATGGGTATGGTTGTCGCATGGGGTCTGTCATTCTCCACTCTGGTGACCTTGGTGTTGGTCCCGATCATCTACAGTAAATTCGCCGAATGGTCTATGCGAGGCAAAGCCCGCCGCCGCGCCCGCAGAGAACGTAACAAGGCGTTAGGAATTAACGAAGTATAATTGTTAGGCAAAAGGGAACAGGCAATAGATCCTCACCCCTATTGCCTATTCCCTATTGCCTTTTGCCTTATAACCCCTAACCCTTAACCCCTAACCCTTAACCCCTCAACCCTAAACCCTAAACCCTAAACCTTAAACCCCTAAACCTTAAACCTTAAACCTTAAACCCTAAACCTTAAACCCATAAACAAAAATGAAAGCCGTATTCATCTCCCTATATCAAGCCTTCTACGAGGAGGTAATGGAAATCTTAGACAAGAACGAAATCCGCGGGTTCACCTACTGGAACGAGGTGCAGGGCCGCGGCAGCGACGACGGCGAGCCGCACTACGGCACGCACGCCTGGCCGACCCTGAACTCCGCCATCCTGGCCTTCATGCCGGACGAAAAGGTGGCACCGCTGCTCCACGACATCCACGAGCTCGACCTCTCTGCCGAGCAGCAGGGCATCCGCGCCTTCGTGCTCAATGCCGAGGAGGTTACGGACAAAACGGTGTAGAGACGGTGTGCACACCGTCTCTACGGTACAACCCAAATACCTGTAGGGCTGTCGCATTGCGGCAGCCCTACAACATCCTATCTTTGCCACCTAAATCATTGCCTCATGCGTAAAGCCATTATCCCCGCTCTGTTTGTTCTCGCCCTATCCACGGTGGGAGTCGCTCAGACTGTCTATCAGAAAGACAAATGGGGAGCCAAACTTCTTTATTTTCAAGAAAATGCGGTACGCTTACAAGACCGCTGGGGCGAACAAATCCTCTGGTACGACGCCGCCCGCAGCACCATCCATCAAAAGGACCGATGGGGCGAGAAACTCTACTATCTTGATGGGAACACCGTACGGATGCGAGACCGTTGGGGAGATGCATTGCTTTACTTCGACGGCAACACTATCCGCAAAAAAGACCGTTGGGGAGAAGCATTGTTCTACCTTGACGGCAACACCATCCGCGTAAAAGACCGCTGGGGTGACAAACTCTACTACTTCGATTTCACGCCCTCTAGATGGCAAATCATCTGCACCGTGTTAGCCAATAATCAATAACCTACAACATTTAAATGACCGATTTCGCCGCCATAGATTTCGAAACCGCCAACGGACAGCGCAGCAGCGTGTGCAGCGTGGGGGTGGTGGTCGTGCGCAACGGTCTCATCACCAACACATTCTATAGCCTCATCAAGCCCGAGCCCGACTACTATGCCCGGTTCTGCCAGGAGGTACACGGTCTCACGCACGAGGACACGGACAACGCGCCTGTTTTCCCCGTCGTATGGCGACAAATCGAACCGCTGATCCAGGGATTGCCTCTGGTGGCGCACAATAGCCCGTTTGATGAAGGCTGTCTCAAAGCGGTGTTCAAGGTTTACCAAATGGATTATCCTGACTACCAGTTCCTCTGCACCTGTCGCGCCTCCCGCCGCCATTTCGGACGACAGCTGCCCAACCACCAATTGCACACCGTAGCTGAAGCCTGCGGCTGTCCCATGACCAACCACCACCACGCCTTAGCGGATGCGGAGGCGTGCGCGAGGATTGCGTTAAGGTTGTTGTAGGGGCGGTTTTCGATGAAAGCTTTAGTCATGTGAATTTAGGTGGTCGAAAATTTCGACTACCTCATTTTTCTCATTGCCGTTCAACTCCCAAACATAACCTTAAGGAAATTTCTCATGATTGTCACTGACCGCCTCGTTAACGCGTTTGGTTTCCACTTAGTACAGCTCGCGCCTCAATTCATTCGTAATCTACCCTTGCTGTTGTAATTTCCGTTTCAGTTCCGCCACTTCCTCTTTTAGTTTCCTCACCTCTTCATCGTTCTCTCTCTTCACCGAATGCTTGAACTTGAGCATCGCAAGGTTCAGCTCGAATGAGGTTTCGCTACTGTGCACCGGCAGCGTGTCCGTCAGAAGGTCATCCACAAGCTGTCCGCCACGCTGAAGTAGCGATTTCTGCTCCACTGAGTTCTCCTCTTGCTGAGGGATTTCCGTCATCACCCGCGACAACTCTCTCAATTTCGCGTATGCCTCCACGATTGCGATAGTGGTCTCCACCGCCTTCGGACTTTTCAGAATCGTAGCCAGCATGTAGAGTCCTTTTTCGGTGAAAGCCTTGGGAGGTTGACGTGTCATCCGCATTTTTGTGGTCGAAAATTTCGACCGCAAATTCCTAAATTCCAGATTGTCAAGCCGTAAGATATACCCTTCGGGGAATTTCTCGGGATTGTTGCTTACAGCCTCGTTAATGCGTTTGGTTTCCACGCCGTAGAGTTCGGCCACGTCGGAATCCAAAATCACCTGCTGATTCCGCAAGATGATCATCTTATTTTCAACTTCAATAATATTCGTCATAACACTTAATTTTGATGATTAAAAACCACGTTTAACTACGCTGCAAATATACAACACCAAAAGGCGTTTGTCAAGAGGTTTGTGAAATTCTCTTCAACATTGACAGTCAATTCAATACAAAAAAATCTTAACAATTAAAATTTTAATTGTTAATTTTTTAGAGCAGATTTTCGCGGGATTTGGCAGAATTGAAATACAAATTGAACGTATAATTCTCACATTGTATATGGACTTTTAATATCTGATTCGGTGGCGACTATTCCGAAATGTTTATTCTTCCATGAAGTGGCTGCTAAATTTCTTATTTTTGCCGCCGAATTTTTATACAAGACGATGAGAGAACCATACGATAGAGAAATTGCCGTCTTGCGCCAAATGATAGAGCAATCCATTGGGCGGAGGGTCACCACTCCTGCCGATTTCGTCTTTCTCAGAGATATTATTGCCACACGTTGCCAAGACACACTACGCGACTCCACCCTCAAACGCATCTGGGGCTACGTAAAGGGCTATGGTTCCACCAATGCGACTACCCTCTCATTGTTGGCTCGCTGTGTGGGTTTCCGCGACTGGCAAGACTTTCTGCAACATTACGCCATCCACGGCGTCACTTCCCACTATGTTCTCAACACCACCCTATACGCCAACGACATCTCAAAGGACGCCAGCGTGTTGGTGACGTGGCAGCCTGACCGCCGATGCCGATTCCTGCATTTAGGAGAGGGTTTCTTCAGAGTAACGGATTCCATAAATTCCAAGCTCCAAATCGGCGACACTTTCCATTGCGGCTGCTTTATTGTGGGACAACCTCTTTATCTCTACGACTTCAAACACGGTGATGAGCCGTCCTCCATCTTTGTGGTTGGTAAGCAAGGAGGCCTCTCTGAGGTGAAAATATGTAAAGAAGCACACCAATGAACAACAACCTCTCCACATCTGGCAAAGTAACGACCGATGACCTCGAGTTGTCGGATGTGTTTACTGGACATATTTTGCTTTCGGAAGGCGTAGTCAATGTAACCTACAAGGCCCGTCGAAAAGGACAATGGTTTGTACTCAAGGCTTTACGTCCTGAATTCCGCAATGACCTTGTTCGCCATGAACTACTTGCGCGAGAGTTTAAGCTGGGGAGGCGAATGGATCACCCCAACATTGTGCGGTTCTTCTCCCTCGAAAACGACAAGGTGGTTGGAGAGTGTATTGTTATGGAATATGTGGACGGTTTCACGCTTGCCGATTTTCTAGAGACCAAGCCTTCATTGGCTGTGCGCAAGCGGTTGGCACAGCAACTTTTGGAAGCGATGCGCTACTTTCACGGCTTGCAAGTCATCCATCGAGACTTGAAACCCGAAAATATCCTCGTCACGCGTAATGGCAATAATGTGAAAATCATCGATTTCGGGTTGGCCGATAGCGATGACTCGGCTGTACTCAAACAGCCTGTCGGATCGCCCAAGTACATGTCGCCCGAACAGCAAGCTGGCGATACACTTGACGGTCGGACCGACCTTTATGCGATGGGGACTATCTTAAACGAGATGATGCCTGTCAGTGCTTTCTTATGGCACAACGCAGCCCGCCGTTGCACCCGTGCGGACCGCAACTCACGACCCGACACGGCTGATGATGTGTTAACTGGCATTCGTCGCCGAAAGGTTGCGTTGGTTGCAGTATTGCTTTTACTTTTGATGTCTGTTCTTGCCATATTTTGGATGCATTCGCGCCACGCCGATGCCGAGGAAATGTTGCAGAAGCGGTTCAGAGCCGGCGAGTTCGACGGTCGTCCCTGCCCCGATGCACCCACTGTGACCGACATCGATGGCAACACCTACACCACTGTTCAAATCGGATGCCAGTGTTGGATGCGCGAAAACCTGCGCACCACGAGCTACCCCGATGGCACCCCTGTGCCGATAGACACGGCCAAGTACTCCGACTTCGAGCCTTATCGATATTATCCGAATCATGACAAAGAGAATGTAGCCGCTTACGGATACCTCTACAACTGGAGCGCCGTCATGGGAAAAGAAGCCCCCTCCGATGCCAATCCGAGCGGTGTGCAAGGAATATGCCCTGATGGCTGGCACTTACCCAGCATGCCCGAATTCAACGACTTGGAGTTACACGTCAGCAGCATCGCCCATTATGTCTGCGACAACGAAGGGTCTCACATCGGCAAAGCTTTGGCTGACACTTCCAGCTGGGATGAGTACTTCAGCGAAGAGCCGCATCTCCAGCACTCTCCCGGTCACGACCGCGCTTCCAACAACGCCACGGGATTTTCTGCACTTCCGGCTGGTGATGTCATTGGCGGCGTGGACAATTACTTTCATCAAAGTGCCTATTTCTGGACCTCCTCAGAATTCAGTTCTTTCCAAGCTCCCTACCGCTATGTTGACCACGACATGCCCGTTTTCGGCATCAACTATAACAGTCACAAGCGCACCGGGCGTTCCGTCAGGTGTGTGAAGAACAAGTAGAGCCGCTGAGCCGTGAAAACACGAGTTCGCAGAGACTCTCACCCATCCCCTCCACCAGAATTAGAACAAAATAGAACCAAAGGGCGTGTGCCTTGAATGGCTATTTTTGCCGTATGAAACTGGCAAGCGATAATTATGGGCCTAAGGAGATTTTCTTTCCACTTATTCCATTAAGGTGACATTATGCCTTGGAATAGCACACCCGTGTGATATTTTGCTGCCGAAAAAATGAAGAGAGTATGCCATACGGAAAAAAATGTATCTTTGCACTATCATTTTGAAGATAGCGTAAGCTATAGTGTGGCCGTGGAAAGAAATCGCCAAATTTTAGCAACGGGGCACACTGATAGGTACGTCCGCAATAGGCGTACTCTTTTCAGTTTTTCAGTGTTGCGCGGCGTTTGGCGATGCCTTTTCCACCTGAAGGGCAGAAGGGGTGCGCTGTTTTTTTTTGCTATAGAAAGCGAATAGGGTTTGAAATAAACAAAAACGGGCAGAATTCATCTCCATTTAGGTAATACCGCTTGAGGATTACAAACATAATAAAAAGAAAGATGCAGTAAAACGTTTTTATAAAATCTTAGAGTTATGAAATTACCAAAAAATTGCAAACACAAACCCATTGTTTCTGTCAACGATTATGACAAAATTGACGGACAATATTTTTATCAAGGCACCGATGTAAAAGCTTTGTCAATCGGGAAAGCCACCTGGGATAATGAACAAATTTCATTGAAAGTTTGGAGGCATACAGGTGAAAAATGGAGCCGGCAAAGTGAAGATATTCCTATCCATCGTTGTTTAGACCTTTCCATTTTGTTTTTGGCTTCTTTGAAAAAGGACAAGGGGTTACCTTATCCTACATGTTCTTTGCCACTGACGATTGAAAACGAAAGTGAACTTGCTGAAATCCGTAATTTTTATGAAGGAGCTGACAATCGGAAACATATTGATGCACGACTTATAGAGTTGCGCGATTTGTTAAACGAATGGTATGAAAGAGAGGGGGTTTAGCATGAAAAATAAACTTTTACTCTTGTTTTTAGCTCTGGCAGTTTTTTTGCCAGCAGGCGTGAATGCTCAGTCTGTTTCCATCTGGGACGGCACCTCCGAGATTTGGACACAGGGAAATGGAACCGAAGCCAACCCCTACCTCATACAGAACGCGCAACAGCTCGCCTATATTGCCGAAATGGTGAACGGAGGTGTGACTCATTACGAGAACACTTACTTCAAACTCACCACCAACGTGCAGATAGACAGTACTACTGCATGGGAACCGATAGGATTGAACGAGACACAGTATTTTTCTGGTCATTTTGATGGAGACAACCATCTTGTGATGCTCTACTTACACACTTCTACGCTACAATATGTGGGATTTTTTGGGTATATTAGAAATGCTACTGTCAAAAATTTGGGAGTTGGAGGTGAAATTATAGCGGGCTCTTCGACACGTTATTGTGGAAGTATTGTAGCAGATGCTAATTATACATCAATGATATTGAACTGTAATAATGCAGCAAATCTATCAGTTTATAGCTCATATGCATATGTTTATGTGGGGGGGATTGTAGGTTACGGGCAGTCTTCATCAGTCATAATAACAAATTGTCATAATACAGGGGCTGTCTATTCTTCTTCTGAAGGGAGTACCAACATGGTATCCGTGTGCACAGGGGGTGTTATAGGCAAAGCATCGGGTACAATAACGAATTGTTATAATATAGGAATGGTCTCTTCCTATGCTTCATCTTTACAATCATCAACTTCTGCTTATACTGGAGGGATAGTTGGCGATTTTTATTCAGACAATGGTATCCTAATGGGATGTTATAACTCTGGAAATATTATTTCTTCTTCTTCTTTCCCTACAGGATACTCCGGTGGAACAGTAAGTTCATATGGTGGAGGGATAGTTGGACGCTTTTATTATACTGGAGGAATGTATGCACCCAAAATTCAAAAATGTTATAATACAGGAAATGTTTCCGCTTTTACTGTTTGGTCTTCTTCAATGACAAAAAGAATTGCTTACGCGGGAGGTATTGTTGGTTATGGGTATAATTATAATGGTTATTATAATGTTTCATCAACAATAGAAAATTGCTATAATACAGGGAATATCACAGTTCCTCTTGGAACAAGTTCTTCAACTACGTATCCATTATCCAATTATTCAGGAGGAATTGTCGGTTATGTTACTAAGGGTGCAGAAAGTCAAAGTACAGCCAAAATCACGAATTGCTATAATGTAGGTACATTAACAGGTGCAACTAAAGGCGGAATCCGCGGAAACACGACTGTGATAGTTACTAACTGTTACTATTTGAACACTTGCGGAGGTACAGTCAGTGGTGGCACTGAAAAAACCGAGGCACAAATGAAATCATCATCATTTCCTGTGATTCTCAACACAGATAGCGTGGTGTTCGTCAAGGATATTACCCCAAACATCAACCAAGGATACCCTGTGTTTGGTAGTGTTCGTACTTTAAGTGCTACCGACATCGGTAATACAACAGCCACTCTGAATGGAAACTATCAGATGCTTTACGATGTGGATGCTCATGGTTTTGAGTACAAGAAAACTTCCGAAAGCAATTTCACTACGATAAGCACGACGGGTGAGGGCAACATTTCTTATGCATTGTCTGGCTTGCAAGGCGGTACTCAATACACTTACCGTTTCTTCGTGCAAAAGGATGGGGTCTATTATCGCGGTGCGGACAAGACGTTCAACACTATTCAATGCACTCTTTCTGCACAAATTACCTCCAGCTCAAATACTCTCTGCGAAGGTGATACCGTAATATATACTGTAAATGCAACTTCTTCAAACCCGACAGCATACCAGTATGTTTGGAGTACTGGTGACAGTCTCAACGCCATTTCCGTCACGAATGGAGCAAGCTATACGGTCACGGTTACAGACGCATACGGATGTTCTGCTACGCAGAGCAAACAGATGACCGTATATCCGGCGGCGGTCGCCTCTATCACGGGTAGTACGGTATTATGCAATAATGGTAGCACTACGCTCACGGCAAATGGAGGTCAATACTACTCGTGGAACACAGGTTCAGCACAACGTATTATAACGGTCATCCAACCAGGCACTTATATCGCAACCGTGCAGACCATTTACGGATGTACCGCTTCCGATACGGTAGAGGTAACAGCATTTGCAAATCCCGTTATCAGCGGTAATCTCACTTTCTGCAACGGCGATTATACCACCTTGACTGCTTCGGGCGGTGACACTTACCTGTGGAGCAATGGTGCGACCACACCTTCTATCAATGTGAATGCGGCGGGTACTTACAGCGTTACAGCTTCCACTTCCAATGGTTGTTCGGGTAACGCAGCAGTGAGTGTGATGCAGAACCCGACTCCTGATGTGCACATTTCTGGCAACACTGTGATTTGCAGCGGTGTAGGTACAACGCTTACCGCCAGTGCAAGTAACGCTTATGTATGGTCTAACGGAGTTACTACTCAAAGTATTACCGCCAATAATCCAGGTATCTATACCGTCACTGTTAGCAATGCGGAAGGCTGTTCCAACACGGCATCCGTCAATGTTACTATCATGGAGGATGTGACGATTAGTGGTGTTTCCTCTATTTGTGAGGGTCAAAGCACTACTTTGTCTGTTTCAGGAGAGGGAACTTATTTGTGGAGTAACGGTGCTACTACTTCTTTCATCTCCGTTGTTCAACCAGGTCTCTATTCGGTTACAGTGAGTTTACCCAATGGATGTTCGTCAAGTGCTTTCACCAACGTTACCAATGCTTCCAATCCCACGCCCTCTATCTCGGGCAACACCACTTTATGCCAAGGTCAAACCACCACTCTTACTGCCAACGGTGGCAACAGCTACATTTGGAGCAATGGTAGTACGACTAACAGCATCAACGTTGCACAAAGCGGCGTTTACACGGTAACAGCAACCAACGTTGAAGGATGTTCTGCTACCACGAACGTTACAGTTGTTGTCAATCCGCTTCCCAACGTGATTATCACAGGTAACAGCAGCTTCTGTCAGGGCGACAATACCACACTGACTGTTACGGGTGCAAGTACATATGCATGGAACAACAGTTCTACGGTAGAAAGCATCACCGTTAGCAGTGCAGGAACATATACCGTTACTGGCACGGATGCCAATGGTTGTACCAACACTGCAACGAAAACAGTCATGGTAAATCCAACCTACAACATCCCTCTCACGCACAGCATTTGTGAAGGCGAGAGTTACAACTTCCATGGTCAGAATCTCACCACAGCGGGTACGTACATGCATACATTGCAGACGGTGAATGGTTGTGACAGCGTTTTAACACTTAACTTGACGGTGAAAACTCTGCCTACACCATCGATAACGGGTAACACCTCCGTTTGTGAAGGACAATCCACCACACTTACTGCGAACGGCGGTGTGAGCTATGCATGGAGCAACGGAAGTACTATGACAAGCGTGACAGTTTCGCAAAGTGGCGTTTACACGGTAACAGCGACCAACGCAGAGGGTTGTTCAGCTTCAGCGAATATCACGATTTCAGTTAATCCGCTGCCGAATATATCCATCGCTGGTAATACTACGATATGTGAAGGTGGCAGCACCACACTTACAGCATCAGGTGCAGATACATACAGTTGGAGTACAGGCAGCAACACCGCTTCGGTGAACATCAGTTCGTTTGGCGTTTACACGGTTACGGGTACTTCTTCAGCCGGGTGTTCAAGCACCTCTAACGTCACTGTTTTAGTATCGCAATTGCCTGTAATCACTATAACGGGAGAAACAGATATCTGTACGGGAGAAACCACTACGCTTACTGCGAACGGTGGTGCCACCTACCTCTGGAGCAACGGCACTACTGACGCTTCTATTACTGTTGGAACACCTGGCACTTATCAAGTAATAGGCTATAACGAAACTGGATGCAACGCAATGGCTTCCGCAACCGTCAATATTTGGCAGCCCGCATCCTCAGAATTCACTATTGTTACCGAAGACCCCTGCTATACATGGAACAACATCGATTACTGCGAGTCCGGTGACTACACCCAGACACTCCAAACAGTACACGGCTGCGACAGTGTGGTAACATTGCACCTGACGATAACGGTGGGTGTTAACGATTACGACGGTGTCGATTTCAAAATCTATCCCAACCCCACTTCCAACATCGTCAATATGCAATGTACAATGAACAATGTGCAAACGGAAACATTTGAGATCCGATTATACGATGCGTATGGACAGTTGTTGGACGTTATAGAAAAGGGACAGATCGATCTGTCTCGGTATGCCAACGGTGTCTATTTCGTGAGGGCAGTGACCAACGGAAAAACCATCGCCGTGCGGAAGGTCGTGAAACAATAACTTGGGTTGAGAATTTTTAATTAGGAGGGCGCAGTATATCTGTACCAAAAAAAGACTGAGAAAACCGTTTTTTTGTTGTTTTCAACAAAAAAGGACAGATTCGTAACAAACTATAATTCAAATAGGAAAACTCCTCTTGCAATAATCCAGCATACCTCACAAGGATACAATCCATCTGCGTGGAGAGTTTATCTCAAAGATAAAGCACCAGAAATTGTATCCTTTTTTTATGAAACCTCTATGCCCACTACCCTCATCACCGACTCCTCCCACTACACCTCCGTCCTTGACCTCGCGATGAAGGCCAAGATGCTGGAACGGGTGATGTGTCCGAGGGTACATTTCATACGATATTTTATGGATGATTTTGGAATGATTTTCAGGACTTTCACTTCAAAATTTATCGCAAAATCTGAAGTTGTACTTCAAAATTTCATTCAAAAATAATCTTTCGTGTTATTTTCTTATTTATTTTTGCGGCTATAAAAAACGAACGAAAAATGTTAGATAGGTTATTGTCTCTGAGTGACATAAAGAACGACCTCGCCTTTTCAATGGTGTTGAAGTATGGCCTGCTACTGATTTTCTGAAAAAGCTATGGTCAGGTAATATTTTCATTCCTTAATTTGCTATGTTACAGTTTATCACCGACACCTCCCACTACACCTCCGTCCTTGACCTTGCGATGAAGGCCAAGCACTCGTTGTGGATTGGCACCGCCGATATCAAAGACCTGTACGTGCTACAAGGGAAAACCGAGAAACCGTTTCTCGGGGTGCTAGCGGAGCTGCTGGGAGAGGGCGTGGAGGTTCGGCTGATTCACGCTAAGGAACCGGGGCCGAACTTCCGTGCCGACTTCGACCGCTACCCACGATTGGCCAAGATGCTGGAACGGGTGATGTGTCCGCGGGTGCACTTCAAGATCATCGTTATCGACCAAACGGTCTGTTACGTGGGCAGCACGAACCTCACGGGCGCGGGCATGGGGATGAAGTCGCCTAACCGCCGCAATTTCGAGGCAGGCATCCTTACCGATGAGCCCTCCATCGTGACCGCCGCCATCGAGGAGTTCGATAAAGTGTGGCGCGGAAGCGAGTGCGGGAAGTGCCAGCGGAGAAGCGTTTGTCCGGACCCGATAGTGTGACAATAGTTCTCATCTGCAAGAAACAGAAAAGTCGCTCACACATCACGTTGCGCCTCAGTTCATTTTGTGATCTGCCTTAGCTGTTTAATTTCCGTTTCAGTTCCGCCACTTCCTCTCTTAGTTGCCTCACCTCTTCATCGTTCTCCCTCTTCACCGAATGCTTGAACTTGAGCATCGCAAGGTTCAGCTCGAATGAGGTCTCGCTGCTCTGCACCGGCAGCGTGTCCGTCAGAAGATCATCCACAAGCTGTCCGCCACGCTGAAGCAAGGATTTCTGTTCCACAGATTTCTCCTCTTGCTGAGGGATTTCCGTCATCACCCGAGACAGTTCCCTCAATTTCGCGTAAGCCTCCACAATGGCGATAGTAGTTTCCACGGCCTTCGGACTCTTCAAAATAGTGGCCAGCAATAGAGGCCTTTCTCGGTAAAAGCTTTGGGAGGGTACTTGGAGTGCTGCCCGCGACCTGCTTTCTTTAAGGTCGAAATTTTCGACCTTAAAACCGAAGTTTCTTCTTCTCCCAACTCCCAAAGATATCCTTCGGGGAATTTTTCGGGATTGTTACTGACCGCCTCGTTAACGCGCTTCGTTTCCACACCATAAAGTTCCGCCACATCGGAATCCAAAATCACCTGCTGGTCCCGCAGGGTAATCATCTTGTTTTCAACTTCTATAATATTCGTCATAACACTTTATTTTGATGATTAATAACTATGATACGATATCTTATTGTATAATTCTTCCCCAAATGGTTTATTTGGCGTAAAGACACAAAGTGAGAGTGCCAAATTGTGGCACCCCTTCAGTCGTACTTCGTTCGGAGATGACATGGGGATGCCATAGTGTTTCCATAGTGCATCCATAGTGTAGCTATAGTGTAGCCATACTTTTAAGTATGGCAAGAGTATGGCTACAGTATGGCTACACTATGGGTAGAGTATGGCTACCCCGAGCCAAGTACTTGCCATCACCTTGGGTATAGCTTGACAAGGGGCTTGCTAATCGGTTTGTCAAGCGATTTAGTATGGCATGACAAGCCAGTCAGTATGAGTTGATACATAAAGTACTAGTCGGAATAAAAAAGCCCACCTGAAATTGGTTCTCGGAACTACAGTCCGAGGCAGCTTTCAAGCGGGCATTATATTTCTGGTGTAAAAATACTAAAAATACAATATCTCGAAAATATTTTTTCAAAAAAATTGAAAAATCATATTTTTTATTCTAACTACCCCTACCCAGTAAAGTACCCTTATCAACGTGCCCATATATTTCTTACTTTTGCGCCGTTATTCGTATTCAACAATATGTTACAAAAACTATTTGGGTTTGACCCCAAGGAACATAGTATTAAGACGGAAATTGTGGCGGGGATCACCACTTTCCTGACGATGGCCTACATTCTGGCCGTCAACCCCAGCATTTTCGCCCCTTTGGCTGAGCAGGGGATGCCTACCGATTCGGTGTTCACCACCACCGCCCTGGCGGCTATCGTCGGCACGCTCATCATGGCAGTTTACGCTAAGAAGCCCTTTGCCCTCGCGCCCGGCATGGGACTGAACGCCTTCTTCGTCTTCACCGTCTGCCTCACCATGGGCTACTCGTGGCAGTTCGCCCTCACCGCCATCCTGCTGGAAGGCATTATCTTCATAATCCTCACTATCACCAACGTCCGGCAAGCCATTGTGGATGCCATCCCGGCCTCGCTGAAATACGCCATCGGGGCGGGCATCGGACTCTTCATCGCGTTCATCGGGCTGCAAGATGCCGGCATCATCGTTGACGACCCCGCAACACTCGTCGCCCTCAGCGAAGCCAAAAACGGTCCCGTCCTCCTCTTTATCATCGGAATGGCCATCACCTCTATCCTCGTGGTGATGAAGGTGAAAGGCGGCATCCTGTTCGGTATGCTGGCCACTACCGTCATCGGCATTTTCTTCGGAGCCACCCATATCGACCATGCGGTGGCAATGCCCGCTTCCATAGCGCCCATTTTCTGCCAATTCGAGTGGTCGAACATCCTCTCCTGGGACATGCTCGTCGTGGTGCTCACCTTCCTTTTCCTGGATATGTTCGACACCCTTGGCACCGTCATCGGCGTGTCGGTGAAAGCAAATATGATTGACAAAGAGGGTCGTGTGGAAGGTCTTAGCCAGATTCTCATGACCGATGCCGTCGCTACCACCATCGGCGCATGTTTAGGTTCCTGCACCACAACCACTTACGTTGAAAGCGCTTCCGGTGTGGCCGAAGGCGGACGCACAGGATTGACCGCTCTTGTGGTGGCCATCTGCTTTGTCCTCGCGCTGTTCTTCAGCCCCATTTTCCTGGCCATTCCGACGGCTGCCACCGGCGCCGTGCTGGTCATCGTCGGCGTAATTATGATGTCACCTATCGCCAAAATCGACTGGAACGACTACCGCGAATCCATCCCCGCATTCCTCACCTCCGTGCTTATGCCCCTGACTTACAGCATTTCCCACGGCATCATGATAGGCACCATCTCCTACGTAATCATCAACGCCTGCACGGGAAAGATAAAGAAAACTAACGCCGTGTTATGGGTGCTTGCGATTTTATTTGTGTTGAGATATATTTTCTTGTAAACTAATACAACATTTATCCGTATTCTTCGTTAACAATTCCATGTTATAGCCTCCGAAGTGAATCTGCAATGAAAAAGCGTGTGTATTATATTATCATATTGTTTTTAGCCTTTGTCCATAGTACCTATGCTCAAATTCAGTATTTTACATGGCAGGGCAAGCAACGTGAATATCTTTTCAATACACCGACTAATCATGATGGATCAATACCCGTATTGTTTTTCCTGCACGGGATAGGTGAAACCATCACCAATTGTGACGAAGAGTTCAATTTTGAGCAGTTGTCTGAGGATTTTGGTTGGGCTATTGTGGTACCGCAAGCCCTCACCCAAGGTATTTTCGGCACCATGTGGAACGCTGGACTGATAAGCAGCTCTATTGACGATGTTGGTTTTCTGTTTGCGCTTCTTGATACACTGACGGTCCAATACCAACTCGACCCCGACAGCGTATTCTTCACAGGCTTCTCTATGGGCGGTTTCATGACGTATCGCCTGGCTATTGAGCAGGGCGACCGTATCACTGCCTGTGCACCCGTCAGCGGACTGATTTCCCTTGAGGATGCCAACAAAACTCCCGTTGCGCCTGTCCGTATTCTCCACATTCATGGCACAAACGACAACCTAGTAGGCTATAGCGGGGTTACGCTTGGCTCTACACTCGGACTAGGGGTCGATGCCATCCTCGATTATTGGCAAGATGCCAACGGTTGCAGCGGCGAACCCACCATTGACACGCTACCCAACCTCAAGATCGACGGGCTGCGTTTCATACGCTACACCTACAATTGCGACACCGATTTGCAACATTTGAAAGTAGTGGGCGGTACGCATAGATGGTATCACGATGCTGACTTGTATGATGTTGGATATGAAGATGTTATTTACGAATTTTTCACTGGACACAGCGCCCCGTCAAGAACGCCTGCTCGTGAAAAAGGACATCTGGTGTATTATCCGAATCCAACCACAGGCATACTCAATGTCCAATTTGATTCCGATTATCCCAATACCGAAATCCGGGTATATGATATGTATGGAAAATTGGTGGATGTTGTAGGAACGACGCCCACATCGTCTCCACATACCGTACAAATTGATTTATCCCGTCATTCCAACGGCGTTTATTTCGTACAAAATCCGAACGGAACGGTGGCGAAGGTGGTGTTAGCACATTAATGCTGACACGCAATTAAATCATCATTTTTTCCAATCTACTCCAATCGATTTCCGGCCGAGGTTGGAAGAAATGGTCGTGCCTTTCAGAACGGTAGAGCATGGCATCTGCAGGGTTGATGTTCCATTGCGTATCATCTTCAGTGATGGCCACTAACAAGTCTTCTGCCCCGAAACAAAGGTAGAGCGATTCTCCGATGTGCTTTTTGAACAGGTCCGGTTGGCACCAGGCCTGCACCGTGCAGGAGCAAAAGCTCCAGATATCGTCCGCCAACTCGCAAAGTACTTGCCGTGACACGCCGCACGGGAACGTGATGGCGTAACGTTCCTCTCCGCGTTTCCATAACAATGGAACATTTTCGAGTGTGCCCTCATACCCGTCCATACTGTCCAAAATCACATTCTCCAATTGTTCGTAATCGGTCACGTTGTTCAGCAGGATAACGGTGGTATTATCCACAGGGTTGCGGAACCGCTCCTCCTGAATGGCAGCCAATTCTTCGAGTTGTTTCCGTTTGAGAAGTCGGTCTTGCAATTCCCATTTGCGTCTTATCCGATGGTAAAACAATGCGAAGTAGAGCATGTACAGCGACCCCCCAATCATTATAGCGATAACGAAATAGGCAAAGAAACCGGGCGACCACGAGGGGTCTGACAGTTTTTCTTTAATGAAAAGAAACGGCACCAACGCGAAAATCAGCGCCAAGATGAGGGCTGATATTCTGAAAAAAACATTACTGAATTTTTCGAAAAACAACATGATACATCGTTTTTCTGTAGAGACGCGATTAATCGCGTCTCTACAATGACACCAATTTCTCAATTTCTTCTTGAAGCTTCTCCGACACCGGCACTAACGGCAGGCGCAACGAGTTGTCGATGAGTCCCATAGCGGACATAATGGCTTTCACGCCAGCAGGACTTCCTTCTTTGAAGCAATCGATGGTGAGCGGCACCAACTGCTGGTGAATTTTGCGTGCTTCGTCCAACTCCTGATCCATAATGTGGTGTACCATATCGGCCACTTTTGCGGGGAACGCATTGGCCATCACGGAGATAAGTCCGTCGGCACCAGCGGCCATAAGCGGCAAAGTCAGCAAATCGTCACCGGAAATCACCAAGAATCCATCAGGACGTTTGGCGAGCAGCTGCAAAATCTGCTTCATCATGCCGGAAGCTTCCTTGATACCCACTACATTCGGACACTCCTCGATGATGCGCAGCGTGGTAGCCGCCTCCAGGTTGCAGGAGGTGCGAGCCGGCACGTTGTAGAGAAACACCGGCATATCGGTGGCAGAGGTAAACGCCTTATAGTGGGCGATTAAACCCGCTTGCGAAGGTTTGTTGTAGTAGGGAGTAACTGTCAGGATGGCATCCACATCAAACTCGGCCAAATGCTCCAACTTGCGAATCATGAACTGCGTGTTGGGACCGCCCAATCCGACCATCACTGGCAGACGGTTGGCGTTAGTGTCTAATATACAGCGCAATACATCGTCCTTCTCGGGCGGTGCAAGCGTGGGATATTCGCTGGTGGTACCCATAGCGAGCAGGTAATCCACCCCTTCGCCAATCACCTTGTTGACCAGCTGCTCCAGTCGCGGAAAGTCAATTTGTCCGTCCTCTTTGAAGGGCGTAATCAGCGCGACGCCCAAACCTTTGAATGACTGTTGGATATTCGTTCTCATTTTCCTGCAAGTTTTTGGGTGTAGTTGAAAGTGGATGCTAAGAATTGGTTGTAATTGCCACTGGGGGTCTGAATAGTAAGGTCGTATAAATCTTGGTAATCGGCGCAACTGCCGATGATGAAATGTGCTCGTGAAGTGGCTAAAATGGTCTCAATAGGCGCGTGATAGCGGTAATTGAAGTCCAAAAGAACGTCGAAGTCGCGGTTAATGAAGTCCGTGACCTGAATCATATTCGGTTCGCCGCACCAAGTGAGCTGTTTTTTGCAAAAATAATCAGCGGAAAGCTGTTGGAGACAGTAAAACGGCACAAATTTTTCGTCAATATAGCCAATAAGATGCACAATCTTATTGTTTTGTTGCAGTTGGGAGAAGATTTTGAAGATGGCTTTATAGGAATCCTCATCGGTGATTTCGCAGAGCACACCGATGGTGTTGGCACGCTCCAACGCGCAAAGTTCCCTTATTTTGTCGGGCTTTTTCGCATTGATGCGCTTATGGAGAAAATATCTTTTTATTCTGTCAAGCATAATAATCTGACTTTACTAAAATCGGCAAAAATACAAAAATTGTTTGAAAAAACCGTATTTTTGCCGCAGTAAGTCAAGTAATATTATGATATTTTGTTTCAGAAAATTGGAAAAAAAGAGTATTCGTATAAGCTCACATCAGATTGAGCGGCCGTTTTTTTCGAGAATTGTCTTGATTTTTCTCCATGTCTGCTGTTTTTCACTCCTTTTTGCGCAAAACGACTCCATTTCGTTTGCAAATGGTCCGTGGCAACGCGACACATTAGACGGTCTTATCCTGCACCGTTGTCACTTTGACCATCATCAGCTCTTTTCATCCAATCAAATGTTTTTCGTATTGGAAATATCTGACCAACAAGCATATAATCTTCAATTGGCGCATGAGGAGAGACGCACAAAAACCTCAGAGATGGCGCAAAAGCATGGCGCCGTGGCAGCTGTAAACGGTTCCTTTTTCGATATGGACAAGCATTTCCCAATATGTTATTTGCGCATAAATGGCGTTAATATTGGCGAAAACACCCCCGGGAAAGACACTGTTAACAGAAAATATTACCAATACGGCACACTTTGCATGGGCAACGATAGCGTTTTGATTCTCAAAACGGACTCTTCCCGCCGTTGGGAGGACGCGCTCCCCTACCCCAACATCATGACGGCCGGTCCGCTGCTGATATACCGCGATACGCTACAATACATGCGCGATGACCGTACGTTCGTGACGCAACGACACAACCGCACAGCCGTAGGCATACGCGAAGACGGCACCATCCTGCTCGTCGTGGCAGACGGACGGTTCAAAGAGGCGGAAGGCCTCTCCCTGACCGAACTTCAGCAAATCTTGCGATGGCTCGGCTGCCGCGACGCCCTCAACCTCGACGGCGGCGGCTCCACCACCATGTTTCTGAACAGCAACGAATTACAAGGCGTTCTCAACTATCCCTCCGACAACGGCCGCTTCGACCACGCCGGAGAACGCGGGGTATCGAATGCGGTGATGATAGTGAGAAATGAAGAATGATGAATGATGAATGAAGAATATATTTTCTTCATTGAACAGCCTGTTCGTGGTAAAAAATAACAGCAAAAAAAGGGCCTAGAAATACTTTCTAAGCCCTCATTATACGTTGCAAATCTCAAACGCTTATTTTTTCTTAAAAAGAGATATAATAAAGAGCAAAACCACTGCGCCGATGACGGAAACGATGAGTTCCCATAAAAGTCCAGCTTTTTGAATCCCGACAAGGCTCATAAGCCAGCCGCCGAGGAAACCGCCAATCACGCCAACAATGATGTTGACTATCAGGCCGAAACCGCCACCATTCATTAATTTGCCAGCTAACCAGCCAGCCACTGCACCAAGAAGCAAATACAAAATAAAGTTCATAATCTTAGATTTTGGTTAAACATTTTTGATTCGGCAAAAGTACAAAAAAATCCCCATTCTCCTCGTCATTACCCTCTTTATTCATCATTCATCATTCATCATTCATCATTCATCATTCATCATTCATCATTCATCATTCATCATTCATCATTCATCATTCATCATTCATCATTCATCATTCTTCATTCTTCATTCTTAATTCTTCATTCTTAATTCTTCATTCTTAATTCTTCATTCTTAATTCTTCATTCCCCCATCCGCCAGCCACCTCATCACTTCCACAATCTGCGGCTCTTCGTACTTCTTTGACAACTCGGACAGTATCTCTTTTCCGGTTTTGCCTTGTTGACGTAATGCTTTTATCTCATTGGAAATCAGTTCAAAATCCTTGGTTCGTACGCGGTGAATTTGATTTCTGCGGCAGACATCGCATTCGCCGCAAGGGGTACTGGTCCATTCGCCAAAATACTGCAGCAGCAGCTGACTGCGGCAAACATTTTCCGTTTTGACGTAATTTTCCACCGCCGCAAGCCGCTCTTCGGCCTTTTCTTTGCGGAAATCGTAGATTTTTTTGTCGAAATAGAGGTATTTTTCGTCAATTCTGTCTTTTAGGAAAACGAGAAGCGGAATATGACTTTGGGGTTGATAGGAGAGAACATTTTCGGAACGAAGTTGCTTAAGTTGCTCTATGACAGATTGTTCCGTGGTCTCCAAGCGTGTAGCAAGCAACCTTTCGTCAATATCTGTAAACTGCGTAAAAACACCCGAATAAGAACGCAATATCAAGGTGATAATCGGCTCGTATTCAGGTTTTTCCTTCTGATATTTCAGTAATTGGTCGCCATTGAGACGAAATTGCAGTTGAGATTTCTCTCGCAAATGCTCCGATACGAGAATCACCCCGATGTTGTTGAGCAGTTTCAGGGCGTTAAAGTACTGAGCAGCATTCATGTTCACATTCCGCGCGTGCTCTTCCATCGAAAATGGGTAAACCTTATTCTGCCCAGTGCCGATTTCTATATGAAAGGACTGACAGAGTTCTCGATACACCTCGCGCACGCGATCCAACGTGGGGAACGTGAAGGTGAAATTGCGCTTGAGTTGCGCCACATCGTAGTTGTCGTACAGCAAGATAGCCACGGCGGGCTGCTCGTCACGACCTGCACGACCCGCCTCTTGGAAGTAAGCCTCCAGCGTGTCGGGGAGGTCGATGTGCACCACAAAACGCACATCCGGCTTGTCGATGCCCATGCCAAACGCATTGGTGGAGACCATCACGCGGGTTGCACCCTTCATCCAGCTCTGCTGCTTGCGGTCGCGCTCACGAGGCTCCAAACCTGCGTGATAATAGTCGGCGGAGATGCCGTTATTGCGCAGAAATTCAGCGGTTTCCGCCGTTTTCTTGCGGTTGCGCACATACACGATGCCCGAACCCGGATAACGGTTCATGATGCGCAACATTCGACTGTTCTTATCCTCCTCATTCACAACAAAATAGGTAAGATTCGAACGCTTAAAACTCTTCTGGAAGACATTCTCCGCCTTGAACTCCAAACGAAACTGGATGTCCTTCACCACTTCAGGCGTGGCGGTGGCAGTAAGGGCCAACACCGGTACTTGCGGAAAAACTTTGCGAATTTGCGCAATTTCCAGGTAGGGCGGGCGAAAATCGTAGCCCCATTGGGAGATGCAGTGCGCCTCATCC
>Ga0310786_10004029_pt1 | contig 20706 bp, 15 predicted proteins | sample AusTroGonzalo_MG_FD_203881 | JGI IMG/M metagenome (GOLD analysis project Ga0310786, IMG submission 203881) | Bovine rumen microbial communities from tropical cattle in Woodstock, Queensland, Australia - Gonzalo_03 (v2) (version 2) | ecosystem: Host-associated > Mammals > Digestive system >... | reverse complement strand
ATACCCATCCGTTCTGGACGGGCAAGCAGCATCGCGTGGATACGGCTGGCCGTATCGACAGCTTCAACAAGCGCTATGGCGGCGGTGCTAACATCACCTCTGCAAAGCGTAAGACTCGCAAGGCTGCACCGGTCAAGACTGAAGAAGAAGCCTAATCTTCTTAAAGTTTGGGGCCTCCCTAATTTAGGGAGGCTTTTGTCTTATTAACCCTAGAGGACGCAAAATGAAAAATAAACTTAGCATTTGTGCCGCTGCCCTTATTGCTCTTGCAATGACGGCTTGCGATAACGGTAAGACTGGTACTATTGAAGGTGAAGTTCGTGATGCTTTCACCGATAAGCCGTTGGAAATGCCGACTGTCGGTATGGACTCCACGATTTACACCACTCTTTCCAAGAAGTACGAATTTAATCAGGAACTCCGTAAGGGTAAGTTCAAGTTTGTCAAGGTCCCGGTTGGCACCTATAGAGTTTATGCTGGTCGCTCTAAGTATGTGAAGACCCGTATGAAGATTGAAACGACGGAACAGAATCCGAACGCTTCTCTCATTCTTTACATCTACAGCGCACAGGTTGATCCGGGTCTGTACCAGGGTACTAAGGAAGGCCCGCTCAAGATCGATAACAAGTGGGTTGTCTATTCTACGAACTGCGACGAATCCATCGCTGGTTATCGTTTGACGATGCCGCAGCAGCAAGCTGGTGATGCTAAAGCAAGCCTTGCTGAAAAGATTGGCGTTAAGAAAAAGGGCAAGAAGAAGGCAAAGAAGGCCGCTCCGGCCGCTGTTACTTCTGCTGTAACGAACCTCCCGGATCCGCGCGTCATCGAAGGCAAGCTCGAAGTGTTCTACCACAACTCTTCTTCTGTGTCTACAGCAATTGTCGCCAAGACTTATCCGGCTGTTGTTGCTCCGATCGCTTCTCACAAGGACTGCAAGGGCTTTGGCGAAGGCGAAACGAAGGGCGTGTTCCCGGTCAAGGACAAGGGCACCGATCTCAAGGTCGAATACGTTGCTGAAAACCTCTTCAAGATTTCTGGAAACCTCCCGAAGGGCAAGCAGATTATCCAGCTCTCCCAGGATGGTAAGACTCTCCAGACTTACTACTTCGAAGCTAAGTAATTCTTGAATTTCGATTGAAAATGAAAACGCATGGCCTTATCGACCATGCGTTTTTTTGTGGGATATAAATAATTTCTTGCAAATAATCTTATTCAGCTTTTTTTGCTTGGGAAATTATAAGCAAGTCATAGATGGCTCTGAATTCGGATTCGGTGTATTGGTGACCGTCATCGCATCTGTACTTCTTTTTCTTGTAGGTTGGTGTTCCGTATTTTACGGCAGGGAGCAAGTCTGTATCGATGCAAGTGACTCCGTCACGGCATTTTACAAGATAGTTCCCTTCCTTCTGTACGCACATAACCTTGGACGGAACGCCGTACAAAGCAATGGTGCTGCCCATGTCGGAAGATACATTGACTTCAGGATTTTGAGCATCCTTCGCTAATGTAGAAATGGAAGACATTTCCGTTGCATCCAGAGAGAGGTCGCTCGAAGACGGGGCCACTGCGTCTGGAGAAGAACTGCAACTGTTCCAGAATAAACTGGACAAGGCTAGCAATAGTTTTTGCCAGTGTTTAGATTTCATTTTTATAACTCCTTGGAAAATTGTATATAAATTATATGTAAATACGAGTAAATTTTCAATATGTTTGTCGTAATTTTTTTTATAACGTTTGTTTTTGTTAACAAAAAAACTCGGATAAATACTCCGAGCTTTAAAATGATTGCTTTTATGTAGGTTTGGGCGCGACTCTCGCCTTACGCATTTGTCGTCACGCTCCTGCTGCCTCTAGACGTTTGACATGGCAGTAAGCCAACTCTTTGGTCTTCTCATCTCTTAGATGCAGGCTGGAGCCTTCGCAATAGCGCCAGTATTTGCATGTTTTGCATTCGCCAATTTTAGCCCAATTACGGTCGCGCATGATTTGGTAGCGGTTCTGCCAAACGTCCCAGATGTCATCCTTGTAGATGTTGCCTTGGATGTAGTCTCCGCGGAGGCTTGGGCATGCCGAAATGCTCCCGTCGCAAAGAACCGAGGATATATTCACGCCGGCCCAGCAGAAGAACGGACTGTTGCGCACGACTTTCTCGTAATCTCCGAGGAAACCTTCGCAGTCGTAGTTCACGTTGATGACTTTCAGAGCTTTTGCTTGGCGGATGAACTCGAATACCTGTCGGAATTCTTCGTTTGAAAGCTGGAATAGCGGGTTGCCTTTGGCGCGTCCCTTGGGGAAAACGTTTGAAACGCGCCAGCGCTTGACCCCGAGATTCACGAGCAAATCCAAAATGCGGGGGAGTTCGCTCAAGTTTTGGCGGTTTACGCATGTCATTACGTCGAAGACGAGATCTTCGGTGTGGGCGGCCATGTTGATGGCTCGGATGGCTCGCTCAAAGCTATGCGGGTTGCCTCGGAAATGATTATGATTCTCTTCGAGTCCGTCAAGGCTGATGGTCAATGTCTTGAGCCCTGCATTCAAAAGCTTGGTGTAGCGTTCTGGGGTTAGGGCTAGCCCGTTTGTGACCATGCCCCAAGCGTAACCGCGTTTTTTGATTTCTTGCCCGCATTCTTCGAGGTCAGCACGCATCAACGGTTCGCCACCAGTAATAACGACTGTAAAGTTGTTGGGGTCGATGTGCGGGGCGAGCTTGTCGAGTACCGCCATGAAATCTTCGCGGGGCATATCGGGGATTGCATCCTTGACGCAATCGCTACCGCAGTGCAGGCAGTGCAAATTGCAGCGGAGCGTGCATTCCCAGAAAAAGTAAGTTAGCGGATGTGCCTTGATTTCGTTGTGGCGATAAAGACGAAAAGCTTCGAGAGCAAGTTTCTTTTTGAGTCCGAGTTTCATAACAATAAAGGTTTCGAATGCGTTTTTCTGAAATTTTGCAGTTGTTTATTGAAAAAAATATAAACTGCCACATTAGTATGTGTAGCAGTCTATTTTTGATAGGTTACATATAATATATCTAAATCCAAATGAAATTTCAATTCTTTTGGATGTAATTATTTTCTATGTAAAAAACTTGAAACTGTAGTTATGCTCCGGCATCTTCCAGTCTTTTGACATGGCAGTAAGCTAATTCCTTCGTCTTCTCGTCTCTCAGGTGCAGGCTGGAGCCTTCGCAGTAGCGCCAGTATTTGCACGTCTTGCAGTCGCCGATTTTAGCCCAACTGCGGTCGCGCATGACTTGGTAGCGGTTCTGCCATACATCCCACAGGTCGTCTTTATAGATGTTGCCTTGGATGTAGTCGCCACGGAGGCTCGGGCAAGCCGAGATGCTTCCGTCGCAAAGCACAGAAGAGACGTTCACGCCGGCACGGCAGAAGAACGGGTAATTGCGGGCATCCTTTTCGTAACTGCCGAGGAAGCCTTCGCAGCCATAGTTCACATTGATGACGTTCAGCTTTTTCACTTCGCGGATAAAGTCGAAAACCTGGCGGAATTCCTGGTTCGTCATCTGAAACAGCGGATTGTCCTTGGCGCGACCCTTCGGGAATACTGTCGCGACACGCCAACGCTTCACACCGATTTTCAGGAGCAAGTCGAGAATCTTCGGGAGTTCCTTGAGGTTTTCGCGGTTCACGCAGGTCATCACATCGAAGGTGAGGCCTTCGGTGTGGGCGGCCATGTCAATGGCGCGCAGCGCTCGCTCAAAGCTATGCGGGTCGCCGCGGAAATGGTTGTGGCTTGCTTCTAGGCCGTCAAGGCTGATGGTGAGCGAGCGGAGCCCTGCATTCAGGAGCTTCACGAAACGTTCGGGCGTCATGGCAAGTCCGTTCGTGACCATGCCCCAGGGGTAGCCGCGCTTCTTGATTTCCTGGCCGCATTCTTCAAGGTCCGGGCGCATGAGCGGTTCGCCGCCAGTGATGACTACGATAAAGTGCTTGGGATCGATGTGCGGGGCGAGCTTGTCGAGCACCGCCATAAAATCTTCGCGGGGCATGTCGGGGATGGCGTCCTTGACGCAGTCGCTACCGCAGTGCAGACAGTGCAAGTTGCAGCGGAGCGTGCATTCCCAGAAAAAGTAAGTGAGCGGGTGAGCCTTGATTTCGTTGTGGCGGTAAAGGCGATAAGCTTCAAGAGCGAGTTTCTTTTTAAGAGAAAGTTTCATAGATGTTTTAGATGGTAGGTAAAAGGTAGGGGCGAAATTTTAAGTGTTGTGGTTAATGATTAAATTTATAAGTTTTTTTTAGAAATTTCTTTTCTGTATAAAATATTTTATATCAAATTCTTCTGTGGTGTAAGAGATGCTTTGGCCTTGTTTATCTGAACAGTAGATCTTGCTATCGCATTCTGGAGTTTGGTGGCATTCAAATCCGTCATCACAATTGAAGTTATTATTGGTTGTCGTGGAATGTCCGCACTCGATGGTGTCGTAAATATATGATTGAAGTGTACACGCTATGGGCGCGTTGCCCGTTGATGGATTGTTGCTTGACGAATCATCGCTGCAACCACTCCAGAATAGAGCGGCTGTTGCAAGTGCGAATTTTTTCCAGTGCTTGTTGAACATTAATAACCGTTTTTCGTGTAATATTTTTTATCGAATTCGTTTTTGGAGTAGGTGACTTTTTCCCCTTGCTTGTTGGTGCAATCCATATTGGTTTCGCCTGCGGTTCTGTGGCAAGTGACACCGTCGTTGCATGTGTATTTATAAGTGCATTTTGAATCTACACCATATTCGGGACACATGGCGTCAAAATCACATGCGGTTTGATCTATTTTTGAATATTGTATGCATTTGTCGATAAGATTCTGTATAAACGATTTGTTAGAGTCCAGCTCTTTTTGGTAACGTGGGTTTACGATTGTTTCACCGTCGCAGGTTTGCTTTGTGGCAATGACTTCAGATGTTTCGCTAGGCATGAAACCTGATTCCTGGATGCGTTCAAGGCAAAGGGAGTCCTTTTCACGAAGGCTGCCCTCGTTTGCTTTCAAGGCGATGTCAACAAGTTCTTTCGTTTCTTTTTTATATGCATCATATAAGCCTTGTTCAGCCGTGAAATCGTGTTTTTGGCAAAGCGGGGACGGAGGTGTGGCGCTGTTGCTGGAGCTTGGCTCTGTGCTAGAACTGGACTGATATTTTTCAGGGAATTTCGCCTTGTGGGCTTCTTTGGTATAGATGAGTTTTTCTGTGTAATCAGTTACCAATGTAGTCGCATCGTAGGTTTCGTTATTTGAACATTTATATATCGGTGTTCCAAGATCTACATGTGTACAATGCAATTGGGGTGTTCTATACGCTTTATTATCCGCATCAATCCATTTTTTTAGATCTGCGATTGTTTTTTCTTCGAGTGAGTCGAGCTGTTCCAATGTCAGAGTCTGGTTTTCCTCAACTGTTTTTTTGTACTCGTCGATTTTTCTTTGAATTGCTTTTTCGTTGTTTTTTGCGTCTTCTTCGTCGAGGCATTTGCCGCCGTTAATATTGCTTTGAGTACAAGTGACGCTTGGATCGCTTGCAAGTCTGTAGAGATTTGGGTTTACGCTAGAACTGGACGGATTTACTTCGCTGGAACTGGATTCTGCAAGACTGCTTGAACTAGCGGCTTCAGAACTTGTTGCTTCGGTACTCGATGTGGGCACGGCTCCAGCGGAACTGCTTAGTTCGGGATTGCCACAACCTTCCGGCGGGCAGACTACACCGTATGCTGGCTGAACAACCGTTGGATTGTCGCTGGAACAGCTCGCCCAGAACAAGGTGGTCAGTGCTAAGGTAATTTTTTTCCAGTGGTTGTTGAACATATCTACAAATTAAAAGTTATAAATTAAAATTTAAAAATGAACATGGAAAAATTTTATTTGTCTATAAAATGGGAACTTTGGTTTAATGATAGCGCTTTCTGTAGTATTTAGATTTAAATTCTTCTTCGGTGTAGGTGACGCTTTTACCGTTTTCATCGGTACAATTAATAGTGTTTTCTCTATTATCCCAACATTGAACGCCATCTTCGCAATTGTAGTTGTAGGAACATTTTGAATCTACACCATATTCAGGGCACATGGCTTCTAAATCGCATGCGATTTTTTTAGTGGTGTCTGAATTGCTCAAACATTTGTTGATTTGCTGCTGAATGGCGTTCAGTTTGTCTTCGTAAATCTTTTGGCATTCTTTGTCCAGAGCGGGCTTGTTCTTTTCCCATTCTTCTTTCATTTTCAGATATTTTTGGTATTCCTGCGTTGGGCGAGTGGTGCCATCGCTGCAAACATCTTCTTTCGGGAATATGACAGGGGCTCCGTATAGGGCAACGAACATGTCGAGTTCCATGCGCAATTGGGCGAGACATTGCGGAATTGTTTGCATTGTTTGTTGGATACTGTCAATTTTGTTAACGCCGGTAGATTTTGCTTTTTCTTCGGCGTTCATCTTGGCGACATCGGCCGAATAAGAGGGGGGGTAATACGATACGAGCGAATCGCCGGGTGTACATGTCACTTCACCGGAACTGGAACTTGTCGGATCGCCTTGGCTAGAACTGGATTTCAGTTGGTTCGGGTCTAGGCAGTTGTTTATTTTTTGTTCGATTTTTTGCAAACCTTCTTCGTAGGCTTTGTCGAACGCTTCAGATTTTTTGACGACTTCTTCTTCGGTTATTCCGTAACTTTCGGCAAGTTTCTTGGTTGCTTTGGAGTAGAACGTGGAGCCGTCGCTGCATTTGACATCAAGGACAATATGGGATGTGACCCCGTAGGCCGTAACAGGCTGTTGCAAATTGGCCATAATGTTTTCTAGACATTCTTTGGATTCTGCAGAAATGGAATCGCTATTTGCGGCATTCCACACTTTAGATTGAGAGTCTGTTCCCGCCTTACTGTACGGGGACATGTATGCAGGATTGTAGCCTTCACGATTGGCATCGCATGAATCAGGAATAATTTCCATGCCGTCCATCAAGTTAATGGCTTTGTGGGCTATTAAATCTCTTGAAGATGAACTGGACTGTTCGATACTGCTGGAACTTGGCGCATTGGATTCGGACGAGTTACCTGCTTTTTCTGAGCTAGATTCGGGTATGGCTTCGGATGAACTGCTCAGTTCGGGCTCGCCACATCCTTCTGGCGGACAGTATACTCCATACAAGGGCTGTGCTTCATCTTCGTAGTGACAACTCGCCCAGAAAAAAGCGGTGGCTGCGAGTACAATTTTTTTCCAGTGTTTGCGAATATTCATCTTTCTCCCTCTGTATAATATTTGTTTTTAAAGTCTTTTTTGTTGGTGCTCCAATAATAGTGCGGCATTGAAGTGTGTGGCTAGGGCTCTTCGATGTGGTAGAATATATTGAAGTCTTGTTTATTGTATGTTTTCCCGTCGCTACAGGTATATTTTGTTTGTATGGATGAAAGCAGACTATAATCAACGCATCCATCCTCATTGCATACGGAAGGTGGGTTATGTTCAGAATTTACCTGAGCTGTAGCTTCGGTGCATGTTTTGCTAAAACATTGGTATTTTTTACAAGATATTGGAATGATTTGGTTCGTGTAATCTGAGCTTTTACTGCTAAACAGGGAATCAAAATCACAGGTGGCGGCGGAATCGGTTAAATCGCATGGTGTTGGCGGGGCATATACTGCTGAAAAGCTACTGTAGCCTAAAGCTTCGCTGCTAGAACTGGATTTTTCGATGCTGCTTGAACTTGCAACCTCAGAACTTGACGAAGACTCGGTTTCGCTGGAGCTACTTTCGATTTCCGGAGTGCCACAGCCCTCTGGCGGACAGTATACTCCATACAATGGCTGGGCTTCGTCTTCGTAGTGACAGCTCGCCCAGAAAAAAGCGGTAGCTGCAAGTAGAATTTTTTTCCAGTGCTTGTAAAACATTTTGCCTTATTCTCCGTTCTTTTCTGTGTTCTGTTAATTAGATTTGCCAACTATTTTTTTTCTGGGCATTCTATAGCGGGTGAACATTCTTCAATTTGTTCTTCGACTTTGGTCGTTAAATTGAAGACTGTCTGTTCATAGCAAATGTCGGGCCCGCTATATTTACAGTTGGTGATCCCGCCACATGGTTCGTCCAAGAGTGGGGCTTCTATATTCAGATTTTTGCGGGGTATTTCTTTTTTTATCTCTGGATCGGTGTAATACAAACTTGGATGCCTTAAGTATTTAATGTCATTGTTGCAATCGATGATGTCAAATGTTTTACCCGATTTCGTTATCATGGTGTCGTTATAACATTGGATAGCTCCGATACATCCATAACCGGCAACGGGATCGTCCTTGGCGTCGCAGCCGCCCCAAATAAGAGTGAGACATGAAAGGAAAAGAAATTTTAAGAATTTGTAGAGCATGTTTGTAATTACTAGGAAGTAGGCTGTAGTTTGGTTCGACAGGGCTATTCCACATTTTTCTCGGAATTCAGGCAATCATTTATTTTTTTATCGAGTTTCTCGCTTTCTTCTTTATAAATCTCATTATACTTTTCTTCGTATTGAGGTCTTTTCTTTTCTTGTTCTTTGTCAAAAGCTTGCTGTTCGAGGTATTCTTTGGTGGGACGGGTCGTGCCGTCGCTGCATGTTTCTTCTGCAGGAATGCGATTTGCATATGGGGAACCATACGCTGCGACAAAGCTGCGTTCTATATCGTCATACATGTCATTTAGGCATTGGGGCGTGTTTGTGGAGAGGCTATCGCGAATGCCTGCTATTTTTCCGCTGGCGTCAAATTTAGCTTGAGTTGATGCGTTTGAAACGACGTTGTCCATAGAGTAACGGTCGACTCTGCTTTGAGTGAATAACTTGCTTAAGTTTGGTGAACAAGTCACTTCGGCGCTGCTGGAGCTTTGTTCGGTGCTGCTGGAACTCGTTGTTTTTTGGCCGGCGTTGAAATAGCGAGCCTTGAATTCAGCTTCGTTATAGGTGACGCCATCGCAGTCGTATGTTTTCTCGGTAACATAAACAACGCCGTAATCGGGGCAGGCTACCGCTCCCTTGAGGTCGCCTTCATCACTAATACTGCACGGTTCGCTTCCGCCTTCCTTTATTACTTCGCGTTCCTTGCAGACGACTCCGTCATCGCATTGGAGTTTTATTATTGCTATTTCGCCGTTTGTTTTTACGCCCTTCTTGTCTTCATAACAGGCGACTTGGCTGACCACGCCGTATGCGGGCATGACTTGCTCGAAACTGCTACTGGATTCTACGTTAGAATTTGAAGATTGAACGACACTAGACATAATCCCGTACAGCGGTAGGATACTGTCAAAGCTGGAACTGCTCGAAGCGGGGGTTACTTCCGAGGAACTGGATTGATTATCGCTGCTGCTTACCGGCGGTTCATCATTGGGGGTAATACCGTTATTGTCGCAGCTGGCCCAGAAAAATCCCGTCAGTGCAAGCGTTATTTTTTTCCAATGCTTGTAAAACATTTTTTACTCCTCGAACCTTCTATGGGCTCCTACTATCCAAACACTATCTAAATATATACAAAATAAAGTCCAAAGAGGCTTTTTTGCGTCGATAAGGCTCTTGCCGAGAAACGATTTTGTTGCATCTGTTGCATATAGGCCCCCTCCTCGAAATTGAACAGAATTTAACCTAAAGACGAGCTAGGTTTTTCAGAATAAATTTTATATTTAATCTACTATGAAAAAAGAAACGTTAGGAAGGGATGGGGTGAAGCCGAAAACTTTGCGTCAGACCTTTATGGAATGGAAAGGTTCCCTTCATTGGGATAAACCTCAAAATATTATGTTGGCGGTTACGCTGCTTGTGCTCGTGTCCGCATTCCTTATCTTTAACAATTTGTCGGTATCGTATGCTCGTCATTGGGATATCCAGTGGGGGTATTACTCTATTCTCGTCACGTTCTTGCTGTTGGTGGCGGGCATTGTTGTCAATGCTCCGTTCGTAGCAAAGCATGTGAAGGAATTCTTGCCGAGCGGAAAGAGCTTTTGCGGTCTTGCGCTTTTGCTCATTGTGTTCTCCGTGTTCATATTCGGGAACATCGGCAATACGCACCGCGTCTTGAGCGACGAAACGAGCTGGGAATCGATGGGCCTCCAGATGTATTTCCAGCATACGGGCGGCGTCTGTAACGAAGGCATCTGGACGGATGGCGTCTTGGATTGCAAGACCGAAGTGAACAACTTCAAGGGCAAGGCGCTTGGCTTTGTCTACTCGCTCGTGTTCAATTTCATGGAACCGAATCGCGATACAGCCTTGATGGTGAACTACCCGTTCTACATCTTGAGCTTGATTGCGTTCTTCCTTGCGCTTAGCAAATGGTTCAAGAGCGATAAGCTTGCGCTTGCTGCGACCGCGTTCTTAGGTGGCATGCCGATTTACTTGTTGCAGTCGCGCTCCGCTTCGACCGAAGTTCTCTACATTCTCTTGCTTGCGGTACTGATGGCGTGGTATGCTTTTGTGCCGACGAACAAGGTCACGTGGAAGCATTTCCTTTTGACGGTTCCGCTGCTCGGATTCTTTGCGCAAACTCGTCAAGAAACCGTATTTGCGTTTATCCCGTTTGCACTTTACTATTACCGTTACTTCCTTGAAAAACCGTATCGTTTGCCTGCGTTTGTGGCTTCGGCAATTTTTGTGAGCTGGCCTTCGATCAATACGATGGCGGCGTATCGCGGTTACGATTTCCAGGGCGGAACGCATGCGGCGCACTCGTTTGAAAACCTTTGGTTCAACCTGAAGACGAACATCGAAGTCATGATGAACTTGAAGGCGGATTCTGCATTTGGCGGTATCATGGAAAATCCGTTCTACACGACGTTCACCGTGATTTTGCTTTTGGCTACGGCTTGGCTCTTGTTCCGCATGATTTATTCTCGTCGTTACGTGCGCGGGTTCATTTTGGGCATCACGTTCTGCGTGCAGATTTTTGTGATTCTCTTGAACGTGTCGGGTACGTTTACGATTGATATTAACCAGCGCTATGTACTTGTGGCGCTCCCGTTGTTTGCTCTATTGATGGCGCTTGGGCTTTATGATGCGCTCGTCTTCACGACGAAGATGAAGGAAGATGCCGCCGCCAAGATTGTTGCTGGTGTCGCTTGCCTTTTGTCTGTTGGGCTTATGCTTTACCATGCTCCGAGCTATAAAGCGAACATGCTCTATTACAAGAACAAGCTTTTGGCCGAAGAAGATTTCTTGAATACGGAACTTGCAAAATATCCGAAAAATTCCGTGTTTATTTATGCAAGACCCTGGCAGATGTTGGCTTCGGGCCATACTTCGTTCAGCGAAAGTTCGTTTAAAGGTTGGAGTACAGAACAGTTTGCGGAATGGATGCAAAAATCGGGTGGCAATATTTATCTTGTCCGTGGGCAGGATGGGTATGGCTCGGTCAATCGTGCAAGCCGCGTGGTGGGCTTCAAGACGACCGATCAGATTGATGCAATCCTCAGCAATTACAAGAATGAACGCGTGTTGATGAATGCTCGTGATTTCGGTTACGGACTTGCCATTTACAAGATTCTTTCGAAGAAGGGTGTGTCGCATTACGCACAGAACTTCATGGTAACCGAAGAATCGAACGGCATGATTGTTGTGAACAAACTCTTCCCTGAGTCGATTGTTTGCAATTACAATGTGAATGACAAAAATCAGGGCGAAATGCTTGTATCGAATAATGCGGATACGTTGCTCTTGGATTCTGCAAAGATCCGCACAGGCATGAATCGAGTCGTTTTGAGCTGCTATATGCCGGATGAAGATACGCTTGTGACGTACAGGGATTTCTTTATCGAAGGCGAAAATGTGGCTTTGCTTTCTAGTCTCAAGATTGGAAAATTCTTCCAGGAATGGGGCGAGCCGCAGATGAATAAGACCGTTGAACGTAATAAGCTTACGATTGATGGGGAACCGTTCCGTTACGGTATTGGTAGCCATGCCAATTCGTCGATTGAATTTTCGCTTTCTCGCAATTACGATTGGTTGAATGCGGTCGTCGGACTTGATGATGAAAGCGCTTGCGGTGATGGCGCGTTCTTCGCGGTCGAAGCGGATGGTCGAGAAATTTACCGTTCCAAGAAACTTTATACGACCGACAAGGAACGCTTGAGGCTCAATATTAATGGTGCAAAGTCTATTAATTTGCGCGTTCTGATGGGCGATGATAAGGATTGTGACCACGGCGACTGGGCACATGCCTGGCTTGAGGCTGAAAGATGAAAATCCTTGTGGCTCCGCTAGATTGGGGACTTGGGCATGCAACACGTTGTGTGCCTATTGTCCGTGAATTCTTGCGGGCGGGAGCCGATGTGGAACTTGCGGTCGTGAAAGCGAATGCGAATTTCTTTCGCGAAGTCTTTCCGGATCTTAGGCAACGTTTGGCTCCGAGCTACAACATTGTTTATCCAAAGCACGGATACAACATGGCGCTTTGGCTGCTCAAGAACAGTATGCACTTGAATTCGGTGATGCGTTATGAACATCACTTTGCCGAAGAAATGGTGAAACGCCATGGTTACGATGTGCTGTTTTCGGATAACCGATTTGCGTTTTATTCGAAAAATGCGCTTAATATTTACATGACTCACCAGCGTCGGATTGCGTTCCCTCGTGCATTTGCTGCGTTTGAACGTGTGGGCGTGATGTGGCATGCCAGTGTGATGCGTAAGTTCGATGAAGTCTGGGTGCCAGATGTGGAATTTTATCCGGGTTATGCTGGCACTCTTTCGCACACGGGGGCAACTCCTGGCAATAAACCTCTCCGTTACGTTGGTCCGCTTTCGAGATTTTCGAAAAATGCGTTGCCGGTGACACAAGAAAAATATACGCCGATTCCTAAAGATGTCGATCTTGAAAAAGATGTGGACTTGATGAGCGTGTCTGAATTTATGGCTCGCTCTGCCCATGTCGAATGGAATGTGGCTGATGTCTTGCCGAATCTAGGTTTTGCTCGATACAAGGTTGTGGCGGTAGTCTCTGGAGTTGAACCAGCTCGAACGCAGTTTGAATTGCAACTGCGCGATGCGCTTGCGAGGATTCCTGGTCATCATATGATGATTCTCGGGAAACCTTCTGCCGAGAACAGAACTTGGACCGAAGGGAATATTGAATTCCACACGCATTTGGCTACGGATGCGTTTGCTGATGCCATTCACCGTGCTGATTATGTCGTGAGTCGAGGCGGTTACAGCACCGTGATGGATATGGCGGAACTTGGTGCAAAATGTATCTTTGTACCGACTCCTGGGCAGTTTGAACAGATTGTCTTGGCTCATGATTTGTCGAAGGCGGGGTATGCGGTCGAAATCCCGGCAGAAAAACTCTCTGCGGAAACGCTTACTAAAGCTTTTGATTCTTGCGTGAAAATGCCGAAGGTCGAAAAGCAAAACTTGCTTTGTGACGCGGTTAATGATATTGTTCGAAAATTTAAAGAGAGATGAATATGAATCAGTTCGTTCTTGCTTTCCCGATTCCTGTTGCTGTTGATGAAGTTTTTGCGATTACCGAGAATGTCAAGGTCTCCGCAGATGCGAAGACCGTGATGATTCCCGGTTGCAGCGTGCTGTTTAACGTCGTGCGTCAGCCTGCTTCGCCTGATGTTTTGGATATTTTCAAGGAACGCAATGATTTGACGGAAGACGAAGAAAAGGCCATTGTTTCGCACAAGTCGCTACTGTTCTTGCTCGGAAATGTAAAGAGCATGAACGATGTCGAAATGGTGAATGCCGCCATTCTCAAGATGTTTACTGCAGGCGCTACAGGTGTCTATATGCAACAATCTGGAACGGCATGGAGCGCCGATGCGTTCGAAGACCAGTTTGGCGATGGCGAATATCCGATGGATGCCTGGATTAACATTATCGAAGGCGAGGACGAAAAAACGCTTTACACGCTTGGACTTGCAACATTTTCGCTTCCGGATTTGTGCATCTCGACTTCTATCGAAGACCCGGAAGAAGCGCTGTTGATGGCTGCGGATAGCTTGTTCGGTGACGGGATCCCGGCAAAGTCGGGGAGTGTCATTGATTGGGGCGAGGGTGAAAAGTATGTGCTTCGCCAGGAACTCAAGGGCCTGTTCTCTAAAGACGCTCCCGAATACAATAAGCAAGGCTTGCTTAGAATTTTGAAGAAATAGTAATACTATATAACCCATATGGGCTATGGGAGTATTATCGTTGTTTGTCTAAATTTGTGTTTGTATGTTAAAAAACGCAACATTTTATACTTCCGTACAGTTGTATCTCACACAATTGTGGGCTTCATTGTATAAACGCTGTAAAAAAAATTGTCCTGTCGGTATTCCGTCGGGCTTTTTGTTTTTTAACGAAAAAGAAGGAATGCAAAAAATGAATATTTTGAATGTAATTACAAAGGTGCGAGTGGGTTTAATCCTACTTGTGATGTTTTTAATCTCTTCAACCGCATGGGCCGTGGCGACCCCCGTCAGGTACATTGACGAGAATGGCGATGTACAGGAAATTTCGAAGTATACCAAAGTGGCTGTTAATAAAGACGGGGCCCTTAATATTAAGGAAAGTGGTTGGTATGTGGTCAAAGGCTCGATTTATGCAACGAAGGCCGTCGATATCAACACCAATGTAAACCTAGTTCTTACCGATAGCTCGGAACTTACCATTGATATTTCTGCTGATAGTACAGATGACCAAACTGTTTTCAATGTTGGACGATTGGCTATTTATAGTCAAGAGGATCAATCGGGTAAATTGACTTTAGAAAGTAGTGCTAATGTTGAAACTTCCTATGGTATTTCTGCTTTTGGGGATGTGATTATTGCGGGTGGTTATGTAGAATCAACCGCAAAATATGCAATATATACTGTAGGAAAAACAATTAGAATTATTCGTGGTACTGTTTCTGTGGACGCACCAGCAAACATAATTAGTTCTAAAGGCCTTAATAGTAAAAACATAATCATTGATGGGGGTAGAATATTTGCTAACAGTACTACTGGCTTTTTCGCTGAAAATAATCTTTCTATTAATGGTGGCTATATAGATATTACGGGCAAGGACAATGGTTGCTTTGCTAGAAATGATTTCTTTATGACGGATGGTTCAATTAAAATACAAGCGGAAAATAAAGGCATTTATTCCTATAATGGCAATATCTATATTTCTGGAGGCTCTATAGATGCGACCGCTTCACATTATCAAGGCAAGGGTCTTCGTGCGGATAAAGGAAAAATCGTTGTTTCCGGTGGCTCTATAGACTTATCTGTACAGCAGTATATTAATGGAATTTCTGCAAAGGATTCTCTAGTTCTCGGATGGACGAATACCTACGATTATATCAAATCTCCGGGTTTCTCTAGTGGCAAGGCTGTTGTTGTTGGTGCTTATGACAAGGATGGAACGCTCGTGCTTAATAGCATATCGTTCAAGGACGAAGAAGGCAATGGGTACACCGGCGATATTACTGGAAATCTTAAAGAAATCCAAAACAAGAAGCTTACACCGGCTTTTAAGATTGCTCTTGAAACCGGCGATGAAAATGTGGTTGTCGATCCGCTGTTTGTTGGTGTCTACGGAACATCGACAAAACCTGCAGACCCAAAACGCAATGGCTATAAGTTTGTAGGCTGGTACACCGATAAAGATTTGAAGACGGAATTTGACTGGAATGAAAAAATTACACAGGATATTACGCTGTATGCCAAGTGGAGCGAATTGCCGTTTGTTAAATATATTGACGAATATGGTAAAGAACAGCAAACTAACTTTTGTGAAGAACTCACTAGTGACACGGATGTAAACAATCTTGCTAGTGGTTGGTATGTGGTTAAGAGTGGCGAAAAAGTTGTATTGGGTGACATTGTGAACTTAAATGCGGATTATAAGATTATCCTAGAAGATGGTTCTCACTTGACTGTAGATAGTATTGCAGCGGCTAATGTTGCTATTTATGGACAAAAAGAACAGACGGGCACGCTTTCAGTTTCGCAAGATCAAAATACTATAGATAATGCTGTCTTAGCTTTTCATACTCTTGCTATTTATGGTGGCGATATAACTGTTGGGACGAGTGAAAACCAACCTCAAGCAGGGCTTGTTGCGGGAAATACTGCCATTATTGCTGGTGGTTCTGTATCTGTTTTTGCTAAATATGCAGGTCTTAAGGCTGCTAATGTGAATGTTGAAGATCCTAAAATTGATCCTGGTGTTCACATTACTGGAGGTGAGGTCTCTATAACGGTGCTTCCTGGTGATAAGGATAAAGCGAATGCCGTTCTTGGTTTCGGTGTTGTGACCAATAATAAAGCTTACCTTACGGGAGGCAAACTCTCTGTAACAGCTCCTATGGGTGTTCTGGCTTTAGACGGTGTCGTTCTTGATTGGACTAATGAATCTGATTTCTATACAGTTGGTGATTATAATATTCAGAATGGTGTGTTGAGTATTGCAGATGGCAAAGCGCTTAAGGATGAAAATGGCGACCTTTACTATGGTCAGTATGATGTAAAGAATATTAGTATTTTCAATGGCAAGACATTGAGTGCTTGCGATGCATACGGCATTGAGTTTGTTTATGATGACAAGTCTGAAACCAAGATGTTTGTATCTGGCTCAAAACCTGAGGCGTTCTCTCCGGTACTTCCTGGTTTCAAGTTCCTTGGATGGTTTACTAGCAAAGAACAAAATGCTGAAAAATTTGACTTTGACGTTGCACGCACTGAAAGCGCTGTTGTTTATGCCAAGTGGGAAGCTCTTGCTCCGGTTGATTACATCGACGAAAACGGCGAAACGAAGACTGTTACGGATTACATCGAACTTGTCGGTGGCGAAGATCCTGATAACGATGTTTTCAAGAAAGGTGGCTGGTTCGTTGTCAAGGAAAACGTCACTTACGGAAACGACTTTGTTTTAGGAAACTTCGATGCCCACTTGATACTTGCTGATGGTGTGAAGTTGACGATTGATGTCTGTGCCGGTTTGACGGATAAAGAATGTGACCAGAAAAACAGTGAATCCGATGAAAGCAAAATTTATATCAACAATCTCTTTATATACGCTCAGAGCCTTGGCGAAAATATGGGACAATTCATTGTCAGAAAATACAAGGAAGAAAGAGCCTTTGTTGTAAAAGATTCTTTGGTTGTTAATGGTGGCGTTGTTGATCTTGCCAAAGGTGAAAGAGGTGTTACCGTGAAAGAACTTGTTCTTAATAATGGCAAGATTCAAATTTCAGATGTTAAAACGGGTATCAAAGCAAGTAATGTTGTTGCGGTAAGAAATGGTTCTATCAATATTTCTAACTGTGAAAAAGGTTTTGACATTGAAAATTTTAAAATGACAGATGGAAATGTTACTGTTTCTTGTAAAGAATATGGTTTTGATTCTTTCCAATTTATGATCGATGGTGGTACAGTCGATGCTATCGCTAGCGTTGCTATTAAAGCCTATGACTCTCTCGTTGTTAATGGAGGTTCCATCAAAGCTTATGCTATAGCTCGTGAAGTGTACGATCCGTATAAAACTGGACCTTATGCAATATATTCTCAAAATAGGAATATTTACTTAAACGGTGGTTATGTGACTGCTGATGGCGATGTGACCCCAGAAGATCCTCAAGGCCTTGGCATTGTGTTTGGTTGTTCGATTTACTTGAATGGAGGTACAATTAAGGGACAACGTTATTTCATGTCTCCTGATGTTGAGAAAGGTCTCCAATACTCCGACGAAGATGGACATAGCTATACAGGAACCGTTGATTCTCGTGAAATTGCTGGCAAAACGTTGTTCCCGGTCAAACCGAATATCGACATATCTTATGACCAATCTGGGGCTCATGCTACGATTAATGCAAACTACATCGGAGAAGATCCGTTCGTAGTTAAATATGAAATCGAAGTTGCTGATGTGAAGTTCGAACGCGATTTCACGACTGAAGGTTATTCTACTGTTGTGCTCCCGTTCAACGTCAAGACGAGCAATCTTGTCGGAATTGATTCTGTGCTTTCGTTTGCTGGTGTTGTTTTGGACGATAATAAAAAGAAAGCTGTGGCCATGCAGCTTGTATGGGAAAAATCTATGGAAGAAGTCGAATTGCAGGCTTACACTCCGTATATGATCAAGATGAACAAAAAGGCGCTTGAAGTTTTGGGCTCTGTGATGTTGGAACCGAATCGTGATGCCTTTACCGAAAAGGATGGCTGGGAATTCCGCGGAACATACTCCTTCATGAAGTGGACGGAAGATAGTCCTGACTTGGGACGTGTCTATGGATTTGCCGCTTCTGCTGAGGGCAATGTGTCTGCCGGTCAGTTTGTTAAGTTGGCTGCTGGGGCAAGTATTCGTCCGTTGCGCGCTTACTTGATTCACAAGGATTCTCCGAGCTTGGCTCGCGCCAATGGCAGTTACGCAAACCGCAGCGTGGCTTCTATAACGGATGAACTCCCGGAACAAATGAATGTGGTTATTGTGGGTAAAGACAAGAATGGCGAAGAACATACGACTGTTATCGGCCAGTTCAATACCCGCAGTGGAGAATTCCGTGCGAATAACGTCAAGCGCTTGTTCGACCTCAAGGGACGTCCTGTAAACAAGGATGCTCGAAAGGTACGAGGTGCTTATTACAGAAAAAATTTACTACATTAATTCTAAACCCTTAATCATTGAATACAAATAAATATGAAAAAAGAACAAGAACAGAATAAAAAACAGAAAAAAAAATACTCATCTCCCGAGATGGATGTTGTTGAAATGCGCCATGAAAGCAACTTGCTGCAAGGAAGCGGTTCTGAGCCACCTCCTTGGGCTGGCGAAGTCGGCTAACAACATTTAGCATAATCAAAACCCCGGAAGCTAATTGACTTTCGGGGTTTTTATGTATATGGATTTTGAAAATGGAATCGATTTCATTATATTAGTATCGTAAAAGGGGATTTTATGGCGAATATTTTGAAGTTTGAATGTATCGATAATGCTAGGCAACTTGGAGGCATCTTGGCGGGGGGCCGTCGTGTCAAGCATAATATGCTTTTCCGCAGTGGAAACCTGTCGCTAGCGACCGAAAACGATTTGCTCCGTCTGCGTGACGAGTTTGGAATTCGTTTAGTTATAGACTTGCGTTCGGACTTTGAATATATGCGCAAACCGGACAAACTTCTCGATGGTATGTCGGTGGTCTCGATTCCTGTTTTAGACGAATTGTTGCGCAATAGCGCGTTGCAAAAGGAACAGATTATGCCCGCGAAAGGGGAGGGAATGATGGATCTCCTCTTTAAGGTAGCGCGCTTCCCGTGGGCCACTAAGTTAAAGGATGTACTTTATAATTACTTTGCTGAAGGCGACTATGCGCATCGCCAGTTTGGCGAGTTCTTTAAGACGGTGCTTGCGCAGAAAGGCGCGCCAGTTCTGTGGCATTGCACTTCGGGTAAAGACCGTTGCGGCTTTGGTGCGGTACTGTTGCTGGCAGCGCTTGGCGCCGATGACGATGCTGTTTTGGATGATTACGCCGAATCAGGAAATTCGTATCGCAAACAGCTCGAATTGATGACCGCGAAAGGCCGCGAATCGGGAATGACGGATGCGCAATTGGACGTGCTGCATTTCTTGGTGAGCGTCAAGCGCGAGTATATGGAAGTTCCGGTAAAGCTTATCAACGAGAAATATGGTTCGCTATTGAATTTTATCCGGCAAAAAATCGGTGTATCGCAATCTGAAATTGATACGCTTAGGGAATATTATTTGGAGTAGAATCTCAGAAAACTGAAAACGCAGGCTCAGGCTTCGCAAAATGAAAAAAAACGCAGACCCTAGGTCTGCGTCTTAAATTTGTCACCCTGGAGGCGACGCCGATAGGGGCCATAACGTCATGGCTGATGAAGCATCGTCATGCCCGACTGATCGGGTATCTCCATTGACTATAGCCCGCTGCTCAGAGCGCAAAGCGCGACTTCACCCCTCAAAGGGCGAAGCCCGTGCTCATACCTCTATTACAGCTCCGGCTGCTTGCCGGTCAGGCGCACGAAGATTTCTTCGTACTTGGCGAGCGTGTTCTTCACGACGTCAGCCGGAATTTCCGGACCCGGATAGGTCTTGCCCCAGTCGAGAGTTTCGAGCCAGTCGCGAACGTACTGCTTGTCGAAGCTTTCCTGGTTCTTGCCCACCTGGTACTTGTCTGCCGGCCAGTAGCGGCTGGAGTCCGGAGTCAGCACTTCGTCGATGAGGATGGTTTCGCCGTCGATTTCACCGAATTCGAACTTGGTGTCGGCGAGGATGATGCCCTTGGAGGCTGCGTAGTCGCGGGCCTTCGTGTAGATGTCGAGGGACATGTCACGGAGCGTCGTTGCAACCTTTTCGCCAACGATGTCGAAAGTCTGTTCGAAGCTGATGTTCTCGTCGTGGCCAACGTCGGGCTTGGTGCTCGGCGTGTAGAGCGGCTTTTCGAGCTTCTGGCAGAGCTGCAAACCTTCTGGGAGGACATGGCCGCAGATCTTACCGGTCTTCTGGTAGTCCTTCCAGCCGGAACCCACGATGTAGCCGCGAACGATGCATTCGACGGAATGGCGGTTGGCCTTCTTCACGATCATGGAGCGACCGCGGAGGTAGTCTGCGTGCTTCTTGAGCACGGCCGGATATTCGTTCACGTCGGCGGTGATGAGGTGGTTCTTCATGCCGAGGTGCTGGAACCAGAACAGCGAAAGCTGGTTGAGGATTTTGCCCTTACCAGGGATCGGGGTGGGGAGCACCACGTCAAAAGCGGAAAGACGGTCGCT
>Ga0310786_10004028_pt1 | contig 20710 bp, 18 predicted proteins | sample AusTroGonzalo_MG_FD_203881 | JGI IMG/M metagenome (GOLD analysis project Ga0310786, IMG submission 203881) | Bovine rumen microbial communities from tropical cattle in Woodstock, Queensland, Australia - Gonzalo_03 (v2) (version 2) | ecosystem: Host-associated > Mammals > Digestive system >... | reverse complement strand
CGATAATGATGCTGTAAACCGGTTCCAGATTGTATGTGAGGTTGACCGTGAAGGCGTCAATCTTTTGTAAAACAATGATTTGCAACAGACAGAGACCGATGGTGCAGACGACAACCATAAACGCCATGTATGGATAATCCAAGCCGGAAAGAAACAGCTTGTCAACAGGCAGGAAATGGTTGTAAATCGGGAAAATGGCAGTGAGGACTACCAGGCCGCCGACCATCTCCCAGAAGAGCATGTTTTTGGCTTCATAACGCTTTCCGACATGCTGGTTGGCGATGGCGAACAAGGCGTACAATGCCGATGATATTATTCCGAAGGCGATGCCCAAACGATAGCGGGTGTCGAAATGGAAGATGAGATAAACGCCGCATACCGTGAGGATGCTGAACAGGAATTCCGTTATCGAAAAACGGTGTTTGTTGATGATAGGCTCAAACAATGCCGTGAAGAAGCCCACCAACGAGAAGCAAACCACGCCGATAGAGACGTTCGACGCCTTGATGCTGGCGTAGAAGAATATCCAATGCAGACACAGCAGCACTCCGACGCCGCCCATCTGGGCTATGTCTTTCAAGCCGTAACGTTGCAGTTCTTTTCTGAAAAGAAGAAACAGTGCCATCAAAACTGCAGCCCACGCCATGCGATGCCATACCAGCACCGCGGAGTCGAGCTCGATGAGCCGCCCCAGCACCCCGGTAAAACCTGCAATGAATACCGAAAGATGCAGAAGTAGAAAGCCTTTATTGTCTTTTTGAGTCACTATCTTAAATGTTTCTGCAAAGATATGAAAAATTTCCTTCAGCAACAATAGCTGCGGTGCCACCGACAAAAACATTTCCATCAGATTGAATGCGGGTGGCAATAATTGAAGGCCGTTCCATTGCTTCGCCCTGGATGAAGGTGCACTCAGCATCTGAGGCGAGGTATCCGTTTTGTTGCAAATAATAAGTCAGCGAAGCGTTGGCAGTGCCTGTTGCCGACTCTTCGGGAATGTCGTACAATGGCGCGAAGTCACGGACATGAGCGGTGTAGCCGTCGTCTCCGAAAGCGAAGACGTGGAAACTCACGGCATTGTATTTCTTTGTGATGGCAGCGATAGCCTCCATGTCGGGCTGCAACGACTGCAATGTTGTCACATCGAGCAGTGGAATCATGAGGTCGGGGAGGCCTGTAGAGACAATTTGCACGGGCATCGTAGTTCGGTAATTCTTCACACCCAAGGCCCGATATATCTCTTCAGTGTCTTCAATCGTTGCCACTATGCGCGGCTTTGCCATCTGCATCAGCACTTTTTCACCGGCTTCGACAGTAATGTCGCCAGCTTTAGTGTGGCAAAGACATTGGCTAGATGCCAGTCCTTTCTTATGAAGCAGGAAAAACGAGGCGATGGTGGCGTGACCGCATAACTCCACTTCGGCTTTAGGCGTAAAATAGCGGATGGTGAACTCATTTTCGCCATCATGCCGCACGAAAGCCGTCTCCGAATAGTGCAACTCGGCGGCTATCTTCAGCATCAGCTCCTCTGTTGGAAAAGCATCCGATTCAAGCAGTACCACTCCGGCGGGATTTCCGCCAAAGGGCTTGTCAGTAAAAGCATTAACGATAAAGTAGTTCATATCATCATTTACATATTCATCAACCTGCTCTCACCCCAAGTATACTGCGGATAAGCCTTTGTTGTGCCGGTAGCCGAGAAGTAAACTACAAGTGTTTTCATGTTAATTATTTTTTGCAAAGATACAAAAAAATCAAGCCGCAGCAAAATAGCCACGGCTTGACATTTACTTAGAGCTTTTTATTTCAGCATCTCCTGAACGTCTTTCTCGAAATCTTTCGGCTCGGTGGTCGGAGCGAAACGCTTGATCACGCTGCCGTCCTTCGAGATGAGGAATTTGGTGAAGTTCCAGAGGATGTCACCCTCTTTCTTCGCAGTCTTGCTGAGGCCTTTGAGCATGGTATGAGTGGCCTTTGCCTTCAAGCCTTTGTATTCCTCTTTCGGAGCCTGCGACTTCAGATATTCGAAGATAGGATGTGCCTCTTCGCCGTTGACGTCGATTTTCTTCATCAGCTGGAATGTGACGCCGTGGTTGATGCGGCAGAACTCAGCAATCTCCTCGTCGGAACCCGGCTCCTGGTGTGCGAATTGGTCGCAAGGGAAGCCGATGATGACCAATCCCTGGTCTTTGTACTTCTGATAAAGTTCTTCCAATCCGTCGTATTGCGGAGTGAATCCGCATTTCGAAGCGGTGTTGACAATCATCAGGACCTTGCCTTTAAACTGGCTGAAGTCCATTTCCTCGCCTCTGTTGGTGAGGGCCTTGAAATCGTATATCATAGTCGTTTTTTCCGTAGTGTTGTTAAGTTTTGCGATGATTCCGTCCAGCATCCTCGAAAGCTCAGGAGTGGTTTCCTTCGTGACGCTCTCGCAGATGATGGCATTGCCTAAGGTATCAGGAACTTTAGTCAATGATTCCTGAAGATTTTTACCCTTCTTAGTCAGCTTTACAATCATCTGACGGGCATCTTTGGAGCTCTTCTCACGAGTGATGATGCCTTGCTTTTCCATGCGTTGAAGCAGAGGCGTCACCGTGTTGGTCTCGAGATAGAGCCGTTTAGCGATGTTGTTCACAGGTTGCGCGTCCTTCTCCCAAAGGACCAGCAGCACTAGATACTGCGGATAGGTCAAGCCGTGTTCCGAAAGCAGCGGGTGGTAGGCCTGTGTGAGAAGGCGCGATGCCGTGTAAAGTCGGAAGCAAAGCTGGTTTTCCAATATAAGTTGGTCGTATGCCATATTAAATTTATATCGTTCACGACACAAAATTACAAAAAAAATTATATCGTGCACGATATATTTTAAAAAAATGTGAAAAAATTTGAAATTAATTCAACATTCTCTGTTGTGACAGTGACTTTCTTCTGTCTCTGGCTCAAGCGTGGCATGGGTGATGCCGTGTTCTTCGAGTTCGTGCTTGAGATGCTCCGACACATGGTGCCATTGGCTTAAATCGTCGACAACGACATGCGCCGTGAGCGCCGTCTCGGTAGTGCTGATGGCCCAAACGTGGATGTGATGCACTTCTTTTACATGCTCTTCGGCTGTGAGAATCTGCTCGATCTCCTTTAAATCGACACCCTCAGGAATGCCGTCGACAGCCAATCTGAGACTATCCGACAACAGCTCCCATGTCGAGATGAGGATGACGCCAGCGATGATGAGCGACACAATAGGGTCGATGACGGTCCAGCCTGTGTAGGTGATGACGATGCCGCTGATAACCACTCCGACCGATACCAAGGTGTCGGCTGCCATGTGAAGGAATGCGCCGCGCACGTTGAGGTCGTTTTTCTGTCCGCGCATGAGCAGCAAAGCTGTTGCTCCGTTGATGAGGATGCCGACGCCGGCCGTCCACGATACCGCGATGCCGTTGACATCGGTAGGCTCGCTGAATTTGTGGATGCTCTCTATGACGATGGCACCGACCGCCACCAGCAAAATCACCGCATTAAGCAGCGAGATGAGGACTGTCGACTTACGATAGCCGTAGGTGTAATGCTCGTTACTTTTGACTTTTGCCAGACGGAAGGCGACGAGCACCAAAACCAGACTGAACACGTCGCTGAGGTTATGTCCCGCATCGCTGAGAAGCGAGAGGGAGTCTTGCCAAAGGCCCACGCCGGCCTCGATAAGGACGAAAAGCCCGTTGAGGATTATCGAAAGGATGAATATGCCGCTTAGCGACTGCGCTTGTGCGCTATGATGATGGTGATGATGATGTTCCATTTTTACATTTTTATTTTGATTGCAAAGATATAGATTTTAAAAATAGGTGATTATCCCCTAAAATGATGACTTTCAAAGTCAAAAACCATTATAAATGATGATAAGAATCGCGGAACTGGTAATTGATAAAAGCTAACAAAAAAAAAGGGGACAAAATCGCTTTGTCCCCTGAAAATTATATGTATTAAGTTTTAAATGAGGTACTCTTTAAGAGAGCTGATGTAGTTTTCGAAAGCTGCGAGTCCTGCAGGCGTGATTTTGCATGTCGTGCAAGGCACCTTCCCCTTGAAGCCTTTCTCGACGCTGATGTATCCCGCCGCGCTGAGCTTGTCGATTTGCACGCTGAGGTTGCCCGACGTTGCGCCCGTCTGCTGCTTGAGGTAGCTGAACTCGGCACTGTCGACGCCGGCGAGGATCGACATCACAGCCAGCCTCAGCTCGGAATGAAGAATTGGGTCAAGTTTCGGGAACATGGCTTATTTGTTTTGAGATTTGACAATCAAGCCCGACACGAAAAGAACCAGTCCGCAGAGTGTGAACAGCAGCAATTGGGCTTCTGAACGGAGTATGATAGCTGCTATGGCGCCGCCGACGCCGATAATGAAGCCGCCGACGATGATCGCCCAGTTTTTCAAAGCTATTCCCGAGATGCATTCGGCAAAGCCAAACGTCATAATGATGATAAGTGTAAGGTTCTGCGGTGCGATGAACATAAACACAGCGCTGATTACGACTGCGAAGGCACAATAGGCGAGCCATATGCCGTGAAGCTGCTTGCTGATGATGCTTTGCGGGACTTCAACTTTGCTTTTACCAATAAAATGTGCCACAGGGAAGCCGATGAGCGGCATTGCAAACCACAACAGATTCCATGCAGGATCGCGCGTGACGTGAATCAATTCGTAAATCACGAGCGACATAACCGTGAGCAGCACTCCCCAAAGAATAAAGTGTTTCCCGCTGTTTTGAAGTATCGAGCGGCGACTGTTGTTCATCATCTCGGTGATGATTCCGAGGCTCTCCTGAGCTGTCATTTCTTTGTTTTCAATGTTGTTTTCCATAGTTTTAAATTTTAAATGTTAATTTTTGAATTTTAAATTTTAAATCTTTAAATCATTAATTAAAGTGCACTTTGTGTCATAAACGACGCCGCAAAGATAAACAAGTTTATAATATAAACTACAAAAAATTTAAAATATTTTTAAAAATTTTTCAATTTTTTACTAACTAATTGAAAAACAATGATTTAGAAAACAAAAAATTATTCAAACAATTCCGCTAATTTCGGCTCGATGTTCTCGATATCGTCGCGCATGACGATTTTTCCGGTCTGACAATCGATCAAAATGGTAGTCGGATAAGCTATTAAAGCATAGTCGTCGCGGACTTTGCTGTTGCCTCTCATTCCTCCGCTGTAGTCACATACGTTAACCCATGTCATGTTGTTTTTTTCGATACATGACTTCCAATATTTATAGCGTTTCTGGGAATCGACGGAGAGACCATAAATTTCCAAACCTTTATCGTGATATTTTTTATAAATCTCCACCAGCGTAGGCAGGTCATCCACGCATCCGTCACACCACGATGCCCAGAAGTCGACGATGACATAGCGGTTGGCAGGGTTGTTGACCACCGAGCTCAAGCTGACAGTGTCGCCGTTTAAGTCGGGATATTTCATGTCGATATACGTTCCGCCGGCTTCGGTCTTTAAGCGCTGTATGGCTTCTTCTCTCAATTTTTCGGCATAAGGAAGCTGTGCCAACTCGAGCGTAAGGCGGTCGATGACATCAAGCATCTCAGTCGACGACTTGCACCACTCTTCGATATTGGCCAAAGCCAGAGCTCCTGCAGGGTTTTCGTTCATAACAATAGCCCTTATCGAGTCAGCGGCAGCGTAGTCGCCACTTCTTCGATAACCGGTGATTATCTGATCCAGGTCGTTCAAAGGTGTGCCTTTGGCTCCTGTTTCATAATCGTACTCGTCGGTGGCATCCACCTCCACGAGAATCGTTCCGGGTTCCAAAATGAAATCTTTCAGCTGCTTTCCGTTATGTACATATAAATATATGTGCGTAGGTGTGGTAACCGCTGGGTGAATCTCGAAGGCACCATCTTTAACAACGCCTTGTCCGACGACAACCCAATCATTGAACGCGTCTAACAAATCGAGTTTTTTGCCTTCTTTTACACCTTTGACGGTACCTTTGACAACACAATAATCGTTTGTTGATTTGTTTTCATTGCAGCTGCAAAGAATAAGCATGGCTGCCATGAGAGTTAGAATAAGTTTTTTCATGATATGATGTTTTAAATGGAGTCGCAAAGATACAAAAAAATAGAGACACCAGCGCATCTCTACTTTTTTTTCTAAACTAAAAATATGGCCTGTTTTTGTCATTCATTCTGAGTGCAAAATTATGGCAAAAATCTGACGTGAAATCTCCCCATAATTGGTGAAATTTTGTAATTTTAATACCTAAAAATGGTTATTTGGTATTATTTTAATTTTTTATTATTTTTGCAAAAATTATCATTATTATGCAGAAAGTATTCTCTGAAAATATGAAGATGGCCGACCTCGTGCTCGGAAATTCCAAGCTTTTGCTGATGTTTCCGCGCTTCGGCATGGATCTCGGCTTCGGCGACCACAGCATAGCCGAAGTGTGCGCGATGAACAACGTCTCGGCGCCGTTTTTCCTTATGATATGCAACGTTTATTGCAACGACGACTACACACCGTCGCCCGACGATATCGCTTCTGTCGACCCTAAGGCGTTGATTAACTATCTGTTAGAGTCGCACAAATATTATCTCAACGAGCGTCTGCCGCATATCGAGGAGCATCTCAACCATATCATTAAGGCCTGCATCCCGAAGTATGGCAACATGCTGCACCGTTTCTTTGAGGAATATAAAAACGAGGTTGTCGACCATTTTGTCTACGAAGAGAAAAATGTATTTCCATATCTGCAACAGCTTGTAAATCAGAATGTTAAGACTGATTACAAGATCCGCGTCTTTCACGAGAACCACACCAATATCGAGGATAAGCTCTCCGATTTGATGAACATCCTTGTGAAATATCTTCCTGCCGATGTATTTCCGAAGGAACGTATCGAGATAGCATTGGATATCAATGAGTTATCGGCCGATTTGATGAGTCACGCTCTCATCGAGGAGCGCATCCTTATTCCTTTTGTTGAATCTTTAGAAGCTTAAACGATGAAATCTGACAATAAAATAATCATAGTGGAGCCGTCGCCGATAGTCAGCGCCGGTCTGGCGTCGTTTTTCGACGACATCAAGCAGGTTTCAATCGTCTCGCAGCTCGACCGCATCGATAGGATGGAAGAGAAGCTTTCCGCTTACAATCCTGATGTGTTGATAATCAATCCGTTACTGATTGCTTACGATACTAATGAGCAGTTTCTGAAGCTCTGCCGCGACTTCTCTAATGTGATTCCTGTCGCCTTGGTGACATCGTACGTCGACGCAGGCATCCTAAAGCAGTTTAAGGATGTGATCGAGATTAACGACAGCAAGCAGAAAGTCGTTACCAAGATATTTAACTTGTTGAGCAACAATAAATTAACTCAAGAAAAACCAGAAAGTATCGAGCTCTCGAATCGTGAGACCGACGTGCTTGTCGCCCTTGTGAAAGGTATGACAAACAAGGAGATTTCCGATAAGTTGTTCATCTCGATTCACACCGTAATCACACATCGCAAAAATATCATCCGTAAAACCGGCATCAAGTCGGTTTCGGGCTTAACAGTCTATGCTTTGCTGAACAATCTCGTCGACGAGACTGAAATTTATAAATAAAAAAGGATAGTATTCGAAAAATTTCGTATTTTTGCGCTCCTTAATCCTAATTTAATCTAAAATAAAATGAAAAAAGCTTTATTCGTATTGTTTTTGTTTTGCGCTTTTTCTGGCTTTGCGCAAGAATTTCTCCTTAAATCAGAGTGGGACCAAGGCTATCCTTACAACATGCTTTGCCCAAGAGATCCGTTAAACGGTTATGCGTATTGCGCTGCCGGTTGTCCAGCTGTTGCCATGGGGCAGATTATCAATTATCTGAGGACGACACAAGGCACTCGCTTTGACGATGGCGATGACTATCACCATGATTATGTAGGTAGAGTCTATGACATTGATGACGATTGGGAAACGTTGCAATTCCCGTCATTTCCGAAGCTGAACAGATTGTTGGATTCTGTCGATGCCGTTTTCCAACGTGGCGGGCAACTCAGCGACTCGTTGAAGGCCGCAGTGATTTTTGCTTGCGGCACGGCGTGCACACAGATCTATACTTCTACGGATGGTTCAGGTACTTTCCAGGTGGGTCAGGCGTTAGCAGCCTACCGACGCTTCGGCTTCGCTGACTGCAAGCTGTATCGTAACCCTACCGACGAGATGTACGAGCTTCTGATTTCAAATATAGAAGCCGGCTATCCTGCTCATCTGGCTGTTGAAAATCCTGCAGGAACGGTAGGACACAATGTCGTGGTCGACGGCTATCGCGAATCGGACGGCAAGTTCCATATCAACTTCGGTTGGGGTGGTCCTAATGATGGCTGGTATCACATTCCTGACCCTACTTTTTATTATGGAATGACAAAGGTAGAAGGTATTATCTTGGATATAATTCCTAACAATCTGGCTGTTAATGAGACGTCAAGTCCACTGGCGCTTGAGGTTTATCCTAATCCGGCATCCGATGTGCTTCATATAGGCAATCTGCCTTGCGAAGAGGTGGAATACGCCATTTTCAATGTCTTGGGACAAAAAGTCATGGTCGGTTCTACCGACGGAACCATCTCAGTTGTTGATCTTGAAAAGGGATTCTATGTTTTGCAGCTCAAGGGTGAAAAACTCCTTGAAACAGCAAAATTTGTAGTAAAATAAGAATGACTTTATAACAAAAAAGAAGGGGACGAAGAAATTTCTTTGCCCCCTTTATTATTCACAAATTTACAAAAAGTCCTTTTAGAATTTCAAACCTGCTGAAATGCGAATCTCCTCGACGCGCGTGTCTTTGGTAAGTTCGGTGAATGCTTTGCCGTAATTGAGACCTAACATGAACTTGCCTAAAAAGGCATTTGCACCAATGTTGGCGCCGAATTCAAAACGGTTAAAAGGTTCTGGATTGGACTCAGATTTGGTGAACAGCGATGTCTTGGTGGTTTTGTCATAGATGACGTTGTCTTCCGGGTCATAAGTAGGAGCTTTCACATAGCAGTTGCCTCCAATGTGAAAACGGGCGAACACGCCGGCGTATGGATAGAATGCAATCGATGTGCTCGGAATCTCGATCAGATAGCCGACATCGCCTCTTACAGTCCATGAGAAATACAGGTAGCTGATTTCCGTTGTTTTCTGATGACCCATGAAATCGTATGGTGCCGACTTCCATTCATAGTCAGAGAAAATAAGGTCAACACCCCAGTTGAGGAAGAGGTTGACTTTATCCGACAGAGGATCGTAGTTTGTAATTCCTAAGCCTATTTGCTTGAAAGGCTCATCAGTGTCAACATTAGGCTCAGTGCCTGTGTAGAGGTAGTGTGATGGAGCATAGAAACCTTCAAAGGAGAAGAATTGCTCCGGTTTGCCGAATTGTGAAAAGGCTGTAATGCCGATGAGGCACAGAGCCACGAGTGTGATAACTTTTTTCATAGATTGAATAATTTACGGTGCAAAGTTAATATATTATTTTGAAAAATCAAAATCCGGCCCAGAACCACTCCCAGAACTTGTGCTCCATCTCCTTCCATGTGTTGGCGGTGGCAGCTTCAAAGTCGGAGGTGTACTGGTTGAGCTCGGCAATCGCCTCGTCGCGGTTGCCTTTTTTCAGTAGTTTCTCGACTCTCTTCTCGAGCTCAGGAAGCTCTGTCATGGCTTTCTCTTCGTAACGGAGCACGTTGCCGTATACCACGTCTTTGCATGCGCCCCAGTTGACTTGTGCGAGCTTGTTGGCCTGACGGTAGCGCCAAAGGGCTGTCTGCTCGTCGTAGCCGCCGTGGCCGCAACGGTTGAAGCATTTAGGCATCTGTGTGCAGCCGCTGTATACAGGTATTCTCGGGCTTTCGCCAGGGTTTTCGACTGAGAGCCAGAGCAGTCCGCCGATCTCGTCGGGCATCCAGCCGCGGAGCTGTGCCACGAAGGAGTAGGAGCACCACGACATTGCCACGCCGCGTTTGAACTCGATGGTACCTGGCTTCAGCATGTTGTAGAGAGCACGCTCAGTGCCGCTCATCCACGGGTTGGCGGTAGGGGAGACGATGGTGTCGCCTTTTCTGTTGACGACCTTGAGGTTGGCGATCTGGTCGATAGGAGTGCCTTCGTAGTTGGCGCGGAACAGACGCATCACGTCGCGCACGTCGACTTTCTTCTCAGGTTTCACCGAGAACGGCATCTCGTCGTCGTCGATCTTAAGACCCAGTGATGGAGCTAACTCGTTGAGAATGTACCACTCACGCTCGCGGAAGTTCTTGCCTTGTGTGTAGTCACTGCCGAAGGCTTTATACCAGATGAAGTCGCCTTCGCCGTCCCAGAGGCCGCATCTCTTTGCCACTTCTTCCACGTTGTCGGAGCAGCGGAAGTTCTTCTTGTCGTCTCTGTTTAAGTATTTGATTCTAGGGATGTTAGCCGATACGCCGACTTCGCCGTCGGGCACGCGTTGTGCTGCCCAGATGCCGCCCACCTTGTCGGGGCCTTCACCCATGATCTCCATAAGCCACACCTCTTTGGTGTCGGCGATGGTGATGGCCTCGCCGCTGTCGCCGTAGCCATATTTCTCAATGAGTTCGGCGATGACGCTGATGGCATCCTGTGCGTTGTCGCAGCGTTGCAGAGCCACGCGCTCGAGCTCCTCGATCCAGAACATTCCGTTGTTGTTGCGGAGAGTGTCGGGACCGCCGAAGGTTGTCTCGCCTATGGCCAGCTGTTTCTCGTTGAAGCAAGGATAGGCGGTGTTGAGGAAGGCGTAGGTGTGCTTGACCTGTGGAATCTCGCCGGCTTCCTTCACCCCGTGTCTGTCGTTGGCATCGTAGGTGCGCATGATGCCTTTGTAGATCTTCATGGTGGCACCGTCTTCATAGTCGGAAGCCGGCTCCCAGCGCATCCAGGTGCGGTAGCCGCCGTCGCAGGTGTGCGAGGTCATCACCGAGCCGTCGGTCGAGGCTTTCTTGCCCACCATGATGCTGGTGCAGTATGCACCTTCAAATTCGCTCTCGTCGACGACAAACTGAGCGTTCAGGCTCACCGTCATCGCGATTATAACTAACGTGATTAAAGTTTTAATGGTTTTCATATTATTACACTTTTAAACGTTCTACTTTTAACTTGACAGGCTCGGCCTGTCCCTACTTTAAACTGTTTTTCGAGGCTCCGCCGAGAAAAACGTAAAGTTCACTTTCCCGTATTTTCTATGGTCATAACAATTCGGATGTTCTGAAAAATCGATGGTTCTGTCGTGCTCCAGCACAAAGATTCCGCCTTCGTTGAGCAACTGATTCTGGAAAATCAGGTCGACAAGCAGGTCGTAATGCTGGCAGTCGTACGGCGGGTCGGCGAAGATGAGGTCGTATTTTGCCTTATGCATCGGCAAGAAGCGAAAAACATCCGATTTCACCACCGATAACTCATTCATATTCAGCTTGTTAGCCGTCTCTCTTATGAATCGCACGCAGTTTTGGTTCTCATCGACGGCAGTCACGTGCGGGCAGCCTCTCGAGACGAGCTCGTACGAGATGTTGCCGGTGCCTGCGAAGAGGTCTAAAGCCGTCGTCTCCTCCAGGTCGATCTGGTTTTCGAGTATGTTAAACAGGCTCTCCTTGGCCATGTCGGTCGTGGGGCGCGTCGGAAGGTTGTCGGGCGCCACAATCTGTCGTCTCTGATGTCTTCCTCTGATTATTCGCATTTCAAATCTTTTTTAAAACGTACATCGCGCACATATCTCTTCGTCAGCTCAACGAGACTCGAATCTTCCTCGATCATGCCGATGAAATAAACCGGCACCGAGCCTGCGTCGAGATGCAGCTGTTCCATCGCGAAAAGCAGAAAATATAGAAAATCTTCTTTTGTCTTATAACGGAAGTGATTGAAAAACAATAGCTTACTGCCTTCCAACACTATCATCTCAAAGTTTTGGTCTTTGATGTTGAGAAACACTCGGGTGTCGTCGGTACGCTCCCTGCACTCTCTTATCAACTCAGCCACCACTACGCTCGAAGCGTGCCTCACCTTCATATCCTTCGAAAGCGACTGCACATAGTCGTATTCTTCCTTCGTGATGGCGTAGACGTTATACGCATCAGCCTCTTCAATAAAATCGGCACAAACAACGCTGTCGGCATCCGTAAGTCCCAGTATTTCCAGGTATTTCGACTTGTCGCTCTCCTGGTAAACCTCCTTCGGCACGAAGGTGTTACGGCTGTTGTCGAACGAAAAACCATCCAACAAACGCTGGATGGTTATCTCGTTTTTGTTCTGATTTTCGGCTGTCGGGAACATATTACAATGATTCCCAGTTACCGTTCAATGAAGGCTCATCCATCGAACCGACTTTCAGACCCGGATATTTGTTGAGGTCTTCCATCTCAGCTCTGAGGTTGTTGACACGCTGCTGGTCGAGGTCCCAAAGGTAAGTCTTGTAAGGGGTCTTTGCCTCGAACACGGCAACCTTCAAACCGCCACGCATGATGTAGCCGGCCTGCATTTCAAACACATCACCCTGTGAGAACGGGACGACGCGCAGACTATTGATGTCGAAGTTGTCTCTCTTGGCAAACAGTGAGTCGTAAACCGAAACGAAACCGACGGTGTCGTTGATAGTCTTGGTGAATGTGGTATCGTTAGGGTCAGCCACGATGTTCACAACAGGAAGCTGTCCGTTTTTGATGTACTCGGCGAGTGAATCGAAGTCGCCGGTGAAACGGTTGTAAGTCTGCTTGAACAAGGTCTGTGTGCTTCTGATGTCCTTCAGGCTCTGAACCACCTGAACTTCTCTTTCCTTACGCATGTTGTCGAATGCCACAGGCTGTCTGATGCTGTCAAATACCAAATAAGCCAAAAGGATAGCTACGAGTGCCAATCCGATGTTGATCCATTTTAAATTTTTATTATTCATGATTTTTGAATTTATTTACAATTTTTGCGATGCAAATTTACTGATTTTTTTTAATTCTAACGAAAAATTTTAAAAATATTTTACGAATAGAACTCCACGTTGAGCCCCAATGCCTTGACTCTTGCGGCGATGCGACTCATTTCCTCCGACGAGAGCTTCTCGAGATTCTTCTCGGGCGTCTCCCTGTCGATGACGTAAATCATTGTCTTTCTTGGATTTATCTTCTTGAGATGGCCAAGCCAAAGGTTGATTTCCTCCTCGGTGGTGTTGTCGATTTTTTGTCCGTTATGCTCGCCGCGAAGGAATAAAGTCTGGATAATCACTTGACCCTCAAAACGTTGCAGGTTTTCGATGTATCGTTCAAGGTCGATTTTCACGTTTGGAAGATTTATCTTTTTGATGGTATCCAAAGTTCCTCCGTCGAGCTTGCAGATGTTATTGTCGACTTTTTGTAAAGTCTTGAATATCATTTCTTTATGAATATTGGTTCCGTTTGTCAACACGCTGATGACTGCCTTCGGAACGTATTTGTCGCGCAGCTTTATCGTGATGTCGATGATTTCCGGAAAATCGGGATGAAGAGTAGGCTCGCCGTTGCCCGAGAAGGTGATGCTGTCGGGTTCTTTTGCCGTCCCTACGAGACTTTTCAACGCATTCTCCAGTGTTTGCTCGTATTCCTGAGGGGTGGCCAGACGTGCTTTTTCGTCTCTTTTCTCCGGATTCCAGCCGCATTCGCAATAAACGCAGTTGAAGGTACAGATTTTTCCTACTTTAGGTAATAAATTGACACCCAATGAGTTACCTAAACGTCTGCTGTGAATCGGACCGAATACCAAATCTTCAGATAAAAATGCCATTTCTTAAATTTTTTTGCAAAAATAACGAAAATATTCTATCTTTGCAAAAAATTACGTTTATGAAGACTAAACAGGAAATCACTGAAAACTGGCTGCCACGCTACACTGGTCAGGATTTGGACAAGTTCGGGAAATATATACTTTTGACGAATTTCAAGCATTATCTCGATGCTTTTGCCGCTTGGAACAATGTGCCGATAGTGGGCGAGGACCGCTCGATGCCCTGCGCCACGGCTGGCGACATCACCATGATCAACTTCGGCATGGGTAGCGCCAACGCCGCCACCATCATGGACCTGCTGAGCGCCATCCACCCGAAAGCCGTGCTTTTCCTGGGCAAATGCGGCGGCGTGAAGAAGAAAAATCTCGTCGGCGACCTCATCCTGCCTATCGCCGCCATCCGTGGCGAGGGAACGTCAAACAACTATATCTTGCCTGAAGTCCCGGCACTTCCGGCCTTCTCGATGCAGAAAGCTATCTCGACAACCATCCGCGACCATGGCCACGACTACTGGACAGGTACCGTCTACACCACCAACCGCCGCGTGTGGGAGCACGACGAGGAATTCAAGGAATATCTGCACAAGACACGCTGCATGGCAGTCGATATGGAGACAGCCACCATCTTCGCAGCAGGCTTCGCCAATGAGATCCCGACAGGCGCTTTGCTGCTCGTCTCCGACCAGCCGATGATTCCTGAAGGCGTCAAGACAGAGGCCAGCGACAAGAAAGTGAGTTCGATGTTCGTCGACGAACATATCAAAATCGGTATCGACGCACTGCATCAGATTATCGATAACAAGCTGACAGTCAAACACTTGCGCTTCTAATGACCTACGAGCAGATTCTTTCGGACATTAAAAACAAGATTTACCATCCGGTGTATTTCCTGATGGGCGAGGAGCCTTATTTCATCGACACCATCAGCGATGCCATCGAGAGTACGGTGCTGGATGAGGCCGACAAGGCATTCAACCAAATCGTCCTCTACGGAAAAGACGTCAACGTGCACGACATTGTGACGCAGGCGCGTAACTTCCCGATGATGGGTAACTACTTGGTAATCATCGTGAAAGAAGCTCAAGATGTGAAAAATATCGAGTCGATGGAACCGTTTTTGGAGATGATTCCTGAGACCACGATTCTGGTTCTGAACTACAAATACAAGAAGCTCGACAAACGCACAAAATTCGCGAAAACACTCGACAAAGACTATGTTTTGTTTGAGTCGAAGAAGCTTTACGACCGCGACATCCCGAAATGGATTGTCAACTATCTTGGAACCAAAAATTATAAGATTTCGCAGAAGGCCTGTCAGATGCTTGCCGACTACCTTGGCACCGACCTGCTGAAAGTACGCAATGAGATGGAAAAGCTGATGGTTGCGGTGCCGCAGAAAAAAGAAATCGACGACTTCGACGTGGAGTATAACATCGGAATCTCCAAGGATTTCAATGTGTTTGAGCTTCAGAAAGCCATAAGCTACGGCGACTTCCCGAAGGCGGTGCAAATCATCAATTATTTCGGCGACAACACCAAAGAAAACCCGCTAATCGCCACAGTGATAATGCTTTACGCTTATTACTGCAAGGTTTTGAAGCTGCATTATGCCACCGATAAGAGCAAAAACAGCGTCGCCTCGGTCCTCGGTGTCAACCCGTTCTTCGTCGAAGATTATTTCGAGGCCGCCCGACGTTACAACATCAAAAAATGTGTCGACAACATCGCAATTTTGCGTGATTTCGACCTTAAATCCAAAGGCTACAACATCGGCGACGTCTCGCAAAAAGACCTCTACCGAGAGATGATTTACAAGTTGATGCGCTGATTCTTTTTAATCCATTCTTTAGCATTAACAAACGCCTCAATCCATGGTGCTATCTCATCATCTTTGCGGTTCTGCGGATAGTAAGCCCACTGCCATGGGAGGAAGGCGCGTTCGAGGTGAGGCATCATCGCGAGGTGACGGCCGTCGGCGGAGCAGATGCCGGCCACTGACCATGGCGAACCGTTAGGATTTGCCGGGTATCCGTCGTAGCTGTATGTCAACGCGATGTTGTATTTCTCCTTGCCGTATGGGAAGTTGAATTTGCCCTCGCCGTGAGCGATCCACACACCGAGACGACGGCCTTTGAGGCTCTTGAGCATGATGCTGTTGCTGTCCTCGATGTTCACGTTCACGAAGCCAGACTCGAACTTGTGTGAGTCGTTGTGAATCATGCGCGGATGCTTGTCGTGGTCAGGGTAGATGAGGTTGAGCTCTGTCATGAGCTGGCAGCCGTTGCAGACGCCGAGGCTCATGGTATCAGGACGTTTGTAGAAGTTTTCGAGAGCCATGCGTGCCTTCTCGTTGAAGAGGAATGCTCCAGCCCAGCCCTTTGCCGAACCGAGAACGTCGGAGTTGCTGAAACCGCCAACAAACACTATCATGTTGACGTCGCTGAGGTCTTCGCGTCCGCTTACGAGGTCGGTCATGTGCACGTCCTTGACATCGAAGCCGGCAGTGTAGAGCGCGTAAGCCATTTCGCGGTCACATTGGCAGCCTTTCTCACGGATGATGGCGGCCTTCACGCCCGAAGGAGTGCGACGGTGCATGTCGATGCCCAAATCCTTGGCCTTGCCGGTGAAGCTGCCGAAATCGAACTTAAGTGCTTGATTCTTATAGTTCTCGAAACGTTCTTTAGCCTTTGCTTCGCCGCTCTGTTTTCTGTCGAGGAGATATGAGCTCTTGTACCAAAGATCACGCAAAGCGTTGATATCCAATTCGTAAGACTCTTTGTCTTTCTTAAGATTGATGCTGCGCTTGCTGTTTGGCTTGCCGATGACGGCGTATTTGATGCCTTCTTTATCGAGTAACTCTTTGACTTTCTTATCTTTAACTTGAATAACGACAGCTGGTTGCTCGCTGAATGCCACGCTGATGAGGTCGTTGCCAAGTGCGCTGAGGTCGATGTCCAAGCCGCCTTCGTTGTTGGCAAATGTCATCTCAAGCAAGGTGGTGATCAAACCGCCTGCCGACACGTCGTGACCTGCGAGGACGAGTTTCTGCTCGAGGAGTTTCTGCAAGGTGTTGAAACACTTCTTAAAGTATTCAGTATCAACAATATCTGGTGTGCTTTCGCCGACTCTGTTGATGATCTGTGCGAAGCTGCTGCCTCCGAGTTTGAATGCGTCTTTCGAGAAGTCGATGTACAGAATCTCGGTGTCTTTGTCGTTGACAACCACTGGTTTAACGGCTTTACGGATGTCGGTGACTTCGCCTGCTGCCGTCACGATGACGGTGCCAGGAGCAAGGACCTTCTGACCGTTTTTGTATTTCTGTGTCATCGACAATGAGTCTTTACCTGTCGGGACGTTGATGCCGAGAGCTAATACGAAGTCGCTCAACGCTTTAACGGCGCGGTAGAGTCGTGCGTTCTCGCCTGGGTTCTTGGCTGGCCACATCCAGTTGGCGCTCAATGAAACGCCTTTGAGGTTCTCTTCAATCGGTGCCCAAACCAAGTTGGTAAGTGACTCAGCCACAGAGAGTCTCGAGCCAGCTTCAGGGCTTATCAAAGCTGCTGCTGGAGCGTGTCCGAGTGCTGTTCCGATGCCTCTAACACCTTGATAGTCAAGTGCCATGATGCCGAGGTTGGTGAGAGGAAGCTGCACCTCGCCAGCGCACTGCTGTAAGGCGACGCGACCAGTAACCGAGCGGTCCACCTTGTTGGTGAGCCAGTCTTTACAAGCTACGCCTTCGAGCTGAAGCACCTTCTTGAGGTAATCTTCGAATTTATTATTCTGATATTCGATTTTCTTGAATTTGTAATCGACATCGTTGTCGGTCAACACTGTCTTTGGAGCGCTTCCGAAGAAGTCGGAGAGACTCAGATCGATAGGATTCACGCCGTTTTTGCGGACAAATCTTAAACGCTGGTCGTCGGTCGACTCGCCAACCATATAATAAGGTGCGCGTTCGCGTTCAGCTGTCTGGCGAATAATCTCCGTATCTTGTTTATTTACAAGCAATCCCATGCGTTCCTGCGACTCGTTTCCGATGATTTCCTTGTCGGAAAGGGTAGGGTCACCTATCGGGAGGTTGTCGACGTAGACTGTGCCGCCGCTCTTGTCGATGAGCTCGCTGAGGCAGTTGAGGTGACCGCCGGCGCCGTGGTCGTGGATTGAGCGCACAGGGTTGCTGTCGTTCTCCACCATGGCGCGGATGACGTTAGCCACACGTTTCTGCATCTCAGGGTTGGCACGCTGCACAGCGTTGAGCTCGATGGCGTTGGAATATTGTCCGGTTCCCACGCTCGAGACCGCGGCGCCGCCCATTCCGATGCGGTAGTTGTCGCCGCCGAGCACTATGATGAGGTCGCCCGGCTCCGGGTCTTCCTTCATGCTGTCGTCAGCCGGAGCGAATCCGATGCCGCCAGCGAGCATGATGACCTTGTCGTAGCCGTAGTCGTTGGTTTTATTGTCGTTTTCGCTATGTTCGAAGGTGAGAAGCGAGCCGTTGATGAGCGGCTGTCCGAACTTGTTTCCAAAGTCTGATGCGCCGTTCGAAGCCTTGATGAGCAGCTCTTCAGGGGTCTGATAGAGCCACGGACGTGCCTTGAAGTTGTCTTCCCACTCGCGGCTCTCGTCGTTACGAGGGTAGCAAGTCATGTAAACGGCTGTTCCTGCCAACGGGATAGAGCCTCTACCGCCAGCGAGACGGTCGCGAATCTCACCGCCGGTGCCTGTTGCAGCTCCGTTGAACGGCTCGACGGTTGTCGGGAAGTTATGCGTCTCTGCCTTGACAGAGATAACAGTATCTATATCTTTGATTTTGAAGAAATCGGCTTTATGCTGTGTTGCCGGCGCAAACTGTTCGACCTTCGGTCCGAGGATGAAGGCGACGTTGTCTTTATATGCCGAAACGAGTCGGTTGGTGTTGGTTTTCGAGGTCTTCTTGATGAGTGCGAAGAGCGTGTCGGGCATCTCCTTGCCATTAATAATAAAGGTGCCGTTGAAGATTTTGTGGCGGCAGTGCTCTGAGTTGACCTGTGCGAAGCCGTAGACCTCCGAGTCGGTGAGGGCGCGGCCAATCTTCTTGCTTATACCTTTCAGATAATCAATCTCTTCCTGGCTGAGTGCGAGGCCTTCCTCGTTGTTGTAGGCGTCGATATCGGTGATATATTTCAGCGGCTCAGGTTTGCGGTCGACGAAAAACACGTTCTGGTCGAGGTCGTGGTATTTGTTTTGCAGCATCGGGTCGAAGCTGTTGTCGTTTTCCTCGACGGGATGGAATTCCTCTATACGAGAAACGCCGCGAATGCCCATGTTTTGAGTTATTTCGACGGCGTTGGTGCTCCAAGGTGTTATCATCTCGCGGCGCGGACCGAAGAAGAAGCCTTTGACGGTTTTTTCTTCAATTTTTGTGGCGTCGCCGAAGAGCCAACTGAATTTTTTAATATCGTTATCGTTGTGATTATCAGCGCTTTCTACAGCGATGATAGTGTTTTGACGGGTTTTGAAAAAGATTATCATGGTATTAATTTTTCAATGCGCAAAGATACAAAATAGTTTGAAGTTTGTAGTGTGGAGTTTGAAGTTTTTTTTATAATTTTGCAACGGAATTAGAATCGAAACTAAAAAGCATCGTAAAACTTATGGAAATGGACAGGGATTCGCATTTTGCGAAGTGATTATCTTGTGTTCGCAAAACGATAAAACTGTTGTTGAATATTCGATGCTTTCAGAAAGCAGACAGCTTTTCTCGTCTCAATATAAATTGTATATGCCAACCGAGGAGGAATTAAAAAGAATTGTCCAAGGCTGATTTTTTCAAAAATAATTTTGTTTTTTGCCAAAAAATTTCTATTTTTGCATCGCTAACAGTTAAACTTTAACAAAGAAGCAGTAAGTAAAACAAAATTGAAATATTAAAAATTAAGCATTAGCTATTATTTCGCGTTTAGCAAAGAGCCTAGGAAACTATTTGGGAATAAACGAAAGAAATAATATCTGGTAGTCTTCAGATTGGGAAGACTTTACAAGTAGAATAGAGCTATGCTTGTGCCAACAAGGTGCAGGCAACTTGTTTACTTGTAGAGGTTCCCATCCTAGGCCGCCTCTCAGCTAAACGCAATAAGGGGTCTCGCACCTTGCTTTATTGTGTTAGCGGATTGATAGCATTGCAAAAACTATCAATCATAATGGCGAGGATTGACTTAACGAACGCAAAGCGTGCTAAAAAGGATGAATTCTACACTCAATTAGGTGATATTTCGAAAGAACTCAAGTTTTATAAGCAGTATTTCAAGGATAAAGTGGTTTTTTGTAACTGCGACGATCCATACGAAAGTAATTTCTTCAAATTTTTTGCACTGAATTTCAACTTTTTCGGTTTGAAAAAACTGATAGCGACATGCTATAATGGCTCGCCTATAGCTGGTGATGAGCTCCCTTTGCTTTTTGATGACATGGGTGACGAACCTAAGAAGATTGCGTATAAAGTAGAGATTACAGAAGTTAAGGATTATAATGGTGATGGAGCAGTGAATCTTACAGATGTGCAATTTTTGATCCAAAATGATAAAAATGTATTGTCGCGTTTGAAAGGTAATGGTGATTTTCGCTCGCCGGAATGCGTGGAATTACTCAAAGAAGCCGATATTGTCGTAACGAATCCGCCATTTTCTTTATTTAGAGAATATGTTGCATTGTTAGTAAAATATCAAAAACAATATGTGATTATTGGCAATACCAACTCATTAGCTTGTAAAGAGATTTTCGGATTGTTTCAAAAAGATCAAATCAGAACGGGTTACACCAATTTTAATGTGGGGATGTTCTTTTATGTGCCGGATAGCTTTGAAAAATATCATCATATTGAAAACGGTAAAAAAATCGCCCGTGTTTCAACATCTTGTTGGTACACAAATCTACCAGTAGCAAAGCATAATG
>Ga0310786_10004027_pt1 | contig 20711 bp, 6 predicted proteins | sample AusTroGonzalo_MG_FD_203881 | JGI IMG/M metagenome (GOLD analysis project Ga0310786, IMG submission 203881) | Bovine rumen microbial communities from tropical cattle in Woodstock, Queensland, Australia - Gonzalo_03 (v2) (version 2) | ecosystem: Host-associated > Mammals > Digestive system >... | reverse complement strand
ATATTCCTGCGGCTATCGAAGATGACATTGAGCTGAAGGGCGAGGTGAAGGACGGTAGTCTGGTATTTACATTTGAGAACCCAACAGGTAAGGCCATTGGTAACTGTAATTTCCAGTTCGAACTTCCTGCGGATGTCTCAGTAAAGCATGACTTAATCAGCCAGAAATGCAGATTCGAAGAAGGTGATGCAACTAAGGGTTTGATGTTCTACATAGCATCTAATGACAACAAGTATACTGTCATCGTTTATGGCGGCGAATTTAAAGAGAACGCAGGTAATACCATCATCAGTCTGCCTTTGGAGGGTAAGACAGGTGGTAAGGCAATTGTAAGCAACATTGCGTTTGCTAATTCAGAAGGTGTTGTCATCAGTTCTCCTGAGGGATTCACTACGGATATAACTTCAGTTAGTCCGGAAGAGTCAACCGGTAGCGTTGAACTGAAGAGCGAAGTGAAGGACGGTAATCTGGTATTCACGTTTGAGAACACCACCGGCAAGTCCATTGCCAACTGTAACTTCCAGTTTGAGCTCCCTGAGGATGTATCAGTGATTTACGACCTGACAAATGATAAATATAAATATGTAGAGGGCGATGCCACTGCAGGTCTGACATACTCTGTAGTATTCAAGAACAATAAGTACACCGTTGCAGTTTCTGGTGGCGAGTTCAATGAGACCGCTGGCAAGACCATTATCAGTCTGCCTTTGGAGGGTCAGACAGGTGGTAAGGCAACTGTCAGCAACATCACCTTCAGTGATTCTAATGCTAACATTATCAGTCGTCCTGACGGCTTCACTACAGATATCACTTCTGTTAACGAAACCGGTAGCATAGACTTGAAGGGCGAGGTGAAGGACGGTAACTTGGTATTCACATTCGAGAACACCACCGGTAAGACCATTGCCAACTGTAACTTCCAGTTCGCACTGCCTGAAGGTTCTACTGTAATGCTCAACTCAACAAGTAACAAATATTTGTATGAAAAGGGTGATGCCACTTCTGGCATGACATTCTCTGTAGCATACAAGGACAACAAGTACACAGTTACCATTTACGGTGGCGAGTTCAATGAGACCGCCGGCAATACCATTATCAGTCTGCCTTTGGAGGGCAAGCAGGGAGTTGCATCTGTCAGCAACATCATGTTTGCTAATGCCGAAGGTAGAATCATCAGTCGTCCTGAGGACTTCACTATTAATGTACCTGCTATTAACAGAGGCAGCGTAAATCTGAAGGGCGAAGTGAAGGAAGGTAGCTTAGTATTCACATTCGAGAACACCACCGGCAAGGCCATTGCCAACTGTAACTTCCAGTTTACACTTCCTGAAAGTATGTCTGTAATGCTCAACTCAACAGGTAAGAAGTTTATGTATGAGAAGGGCGATGCCACTGAAGATATGACATTCTCAGTTGCATTCAAGAATAACAAGTACACCGTAGTCGTTTATGATGGCGAGTTTAATGAGGCCTCAGGCAATACTATCATCAGTCTGCCTCTGCAAGGCAAGTTTGGCGGTAAAGCAACTGTAAGCAACATAGCCTTTGGAGACTCCTATGGCAATAGTATTAGCCAGCCAGAGAATCTTTCTATTGATATACCTGGTAACGTCGAGTTGAAGGGTGAGGTGAAGGACGGCAGCCTGGTATTCTCATTCGAGAACACAACTGGCAAAACTATTACTAACTGTAACTTCCAGTTTACACTTCCTGAGGGTGTAACGTTGAATTCTAACGGTGAAACATATCAATATGTAGAGGGTGATGCAACAGCGGGATTGGCATTCTTTGTTGTATTCAATGACAACCAGTACTCTGTCCGTGTTTACGCTGGTGAGTTTAATGAAGCAGCAGGTAATACCATTATCAGTCTGCCGTTGCAAGGCAAGGCTGGCGGTAAGGCAACAGTAGGTAACATTATCTTCAATGGCTCTAACGGTAATATCATTAGTAAACCTAGGGACTTCACTATTAATGTACCTACGATTAACACTGGAAGCGTTGAGTTGAAGGGCGAAGTGAAGGAGGACGAGTTGGTATTCACAATCGACAATAAGACAGGCAAGACCATTGGTACCTGTAGCTTCGAGTTTGCACTACCAGAGGATATAAGTCTAATTCCAATTGGTAATTACTTTGACTACGACGAGGGCGATGCAACCGCAGGTCTGAAATTCTCTGTTGCACTCAAGGGCAACAAGTACGTTGTTACCGTTTCCGGTGGCAAGTTCAATGAAACAGCCGGTAATACCATAATAAGTCTGCCATTGCAGGGTAAGACAGGCGGCAAGGCAATTGTAAGCAATATTGCTTTCAGTGATCCCGATGGTTACAACATTACCAGCCAGTCTAACGACTTCACTATGGATATACCTGATCTTATCAGTGGTAGCGTTAGTATGAAGGGTGAAGTCAAGAATGGCGGTCTGGTATTCACATACGAGAACACCACGGGCAAGACCATTGCTAACTGTAACTTCCAGTTCGAACTACCTGAGGGTATTACCTTAATTCCTAACGGTAATAGCTACCTTTATGATGAAGGTGATGCAACTGAAAATATGACATTCTCAATTGCATTCAAGAACAACAAGTACAGTATCACCGTATATGGTGCCGAGTTCAACGAGACTGCCGGCCATACCATTATCAGTCTGCCGTTGCAAGGCAAGGCCGGTGGTAAGGCAACTGTCAGCAACATTGCCTTCGGTGGTTCTAATGGTACTAACATCAGTACTCCTGAAGACATCACTATTGAATTGCCCGTGGCTACATATGGCGTTGACATGAAGGGTGAGGTGAAGGATCGCAACCTAGTATTCACATTCGAGAACAACACCGGCAGAACCATTGGTACATGTAACTTCCAGTTCGAACTACCCGAGGGTGTTTCAATAAAGAAATCTGGCAAGAAGTATATGTATGAAGCAAGTGATGCAACTGCGGGCATGACGTTCTATGTTACATGCAATAACAACAAGTACACTGTTGCTGCATTCGGCGGCGAGTTTAATGAGGCTGCCGGCAACACCATTATCAGTTTGGCACTGCAAGGCAGGTCAGGCGGTGATGCAACCGTAAGTAACATCGCGTTTGGTGATTCCAAGGGTAATAACATCAGTCGAGCCGAGGACTTCACTATTGATATTCCTTCAACAGTTATTGGCGGTATTGACCTGAAGGGTGAAGTGAAGGAAGGTAGCTTAGTATTTACATACGAGAACAAGAGTGGTAACACCATTGCCAACTGTAACTTCCAGTTTATACTTCCTGAGGGTGTGTCAGTAAAGCGCAATGCAATCAGTGGCAAGTACAAATATGATGAGGGTGATGCAACTGAAGGTATGACATTCTACATTGCAAACAATGGCTACAAGTACACTGTTGCCGTCTTTGGCGGAGAGTTTGATGAAGCAGCCGGCAATACCGTAATCAGTCTGCCTCTGGAGGGAGTTATGGCTGGAGAAGTAAGCGTAAGCAACATTGACTTCGGTGATCCCGACGGTTATAGCATCAGTAGTCCCGAAGGCTTCTCAATGGCTATTACTGGTGTTGGCTTGCAGGCTAAGGTGGTAGATGGCAGTCTGGTATTCACCTATGATAATAATAGTGGTAAGTCCATCGGTACCTGCGTCTTCCAGTTCGAACTTCCCGAAGGCGTATTCCTAACTACAAGCAGTTCATCATATACCAAGGAAGAAAGGAATGCTATTAGAGCTAGGAGATTAGTTCCTGCCGCTAACACGTTCGAATATGAAGCAGGCGATGCAACGAATGGCATGACATTCGATATTTCATTCGACGAAAAGACCAACAAGTACACGGTTACTGTTTCCGGTGGTGAGTTTAATGAGACAGCCGGCAACACCCTTGTCAGTCTGCCTTTGGATGGCAAGTCTGGAGGTGAGGCTGTTATCAACGGCATCGAGTTCGGTGATTCCGATGGTGAGACCATCAGTACTTCTGAAGAAGTTGTCATTGATGTGGTAGGCATTGAGATGAAGGGTGAAGTGAAGGACGGCAATCTGGTATTTACGTTTGTTGACCACGATAGCAAGACTATTGGTAGCTGCAACTTCCAGTTCGAACTTCCCGAAGGCTTAACTCTTATACCTAATGGTAATAAGTATGTATTCGAGAAGGGTGATGCAACCGAAAATATGTTCTTCACTGTTTCACTCAACGACAACAAATACAACGTTACCATTTATGATGGTTTGTTTAACAAGACAGAAGGTACCATTATCAGCCTGCCATTGCAAGGTAAGTCTGGAGGTGAGACAACTGTCAACGCCATCACATTCGGTGATTCTGAAGGTTATATCTCTAGTCTGGAAGACCTTACAGTGGATATTCCTTCAACTTCCTATGGCATCGATATGAAGGCTGAAATGAAGGATGGAAACATGGTATTGACATTTGATAATTACAGTGGCAAGGCCATTGGCAAATGTAACTTCCAGCTCGTACTTCCTGAGGGCGTTTCAGTAAAGAAGAATTCAACCGGCAAGAAATATCTATTTGAGAAGGGTGATGCAACAGAGGATATGACATTCTCTATTGCCTTCAGCAACGACGTATACATTGTTGCCGTTTCTGATGGTGAGTTTAATGAGACAGCAGGTCATACTATTATCACACTGCCATTGCAAGGTAGGCCTGGTGGAAATGCAACCGTTACCGACATTATCTTCGGTGGTTCCGATGGTAATAATATCAGCCATCCCGCAGACTTAAATGTAGAGATTACTGGCCTTAGCGTGAAGGGTGATTTGACAAATGATGGTGAGGTTAACGTTGCTGACCTTAATAGAATTCGAACTATCATTGCAATTAGTGGCGCTGCTACAGACTATCCTGATGCTGACTTGACAGGTGATGGCGAAATAAATGTTGCAGATCTTAACAGCCTACGAACTATCATCGCAACAAGGTAGTAATTGTTATCACGTTATCAATAAAAGAAAAACTAATTATAATAATAAACAATATGAAAAAATTCATTTTTTTAATCGCTGTCTTTGCAGTGTCAACGACAGCAATGGCACAGAATGCCTCATTAAAAGTTACAGGTCGTGATAAGAATTTTCTTACTTTCCAAATGACCAACGATTTTGATGTTTACGGTGTAGGCTTAAAGGTTAAACTCCCCGAAGGCGTAACTGTTGCGACAAAACTCAATGATGATGAAGAGGAGGTTCCTCAGATTAAGAAGAATACAACGCGAGCTAAGGGTGCTGACTATAAATTGTATATTGACAATATCCCTGGTGGCGGTTATTCTATCAATTTGTCAAATCTTGATGCTCCCTTTATTGGAAATGAAGGCGAAATCCTTTATATAGAGTTAGCTGGCACATTAGACGGGATTGTTGAAGTATATGACATTAACTTTTGTGATAATGCCACTCCTCAAAATTCTTATTACGTAAACGGAGATAAGACATACAAGATTGAAGTTAAACTGAACCCCAATGCTATCAGTAGCATCAAGGCTGAGGATACAAAGAGCGGTGTTATCCACAACATAGCTGGTCAGCGCGTAAGCAAGGCTACAAAGGGTGTTTATGTTGTTGATGGCAAGAAGGTTGCTGTAGACAAGTAATTCTATCAATTAGCGAAACAAAAGGTTGTGGCACACTGCCCTACCCCCAACCCCTCCCGTAATGGAGGGGTTTTTTATTGGCCATAAAAAGAGATACGGCGTTTCTCTATGAGCAATACGCCGTATCACTGAGAGTAAGAAGTTTAAATGCTCGGAGAATTCTTCGTGCAAACCCTTCGAATTCCTGTACCAAACTCCCCGAATTCAGGCTTCTTACTCCTTCTTTTCCAATCTTTCTTATGTCCCGCAGAACCGATGGAGCAAGGGACATAAGAATAAAAGGCAGCTCTCGAGGTTGAGAGCTGCCTTTTATGTATAGATGCAAAGGGACTTACTTGCTTATAGCAACTTTCTTCTTGTTTATAATGTAAATTCCCTTGTTAAGTTGAGAGTTGAAAGTTGAAAGTTGAGAGTTAACCTTACGGCCACTGAGGTCATAAATGGCTCCCTCGCCTTCGGAGAGGGTTGGAGTGAGGCTGTTGGGTCTTATTCCAGTAGATTCACCCTCGATAGTGAATACCAGATCAAACTCACCTTCCTCGATGAGACTCTCCTCAGGAGAAATGTAGCCTGTGTAAGCGGTAACGTCACGTGTACAGTCGGTGTTCTCTTTGCCAGTAGCTTCTACCAGGGTGTTACCCCAGCTGGCAATATCACCACCATATACAACAACTGTGCCGGGAGATACCCACTGATAGGTGTAGGTACCTTGCATACCATTCTCGTTCAGCGCATCCGGAGCGATTCCCTCGGAAGAGATAATGAGGGTCTCGTTTTCATCTTCAGCATCCTTGTCGAAACTCTCGATATCACCATAGACATACAGTACGGGCTGACCGGGCTTGGCTTCCTCTATGCGGTTAAAGGCATAGTGGCAAGCATCATCCTTCTGATACATACCCTTGAACTCATATAGTTCACCCTCGGTAACACTGAATCCTACAGGATAGCACCAGATACGCATGCTGTTGGGCTTCACGGGCTCCAGTACACCCTCGGCAATCTCCAGAGTGCTCATATCATCCTCACTAATCTCGGAGATGAAGAGTGCGCTGTTGCTGCTAACCTCCTCTGATGTCCAGGTTACCAGTGAGTGACCGGCATTCTGAGCGTGCAGATAAACAGGCTTGCTACCGTATTCTGCTCCCTTGAGGTCACGTGCATGAATCAGCACCTTACCCAGACCAACGGCACTTACATTAAAGATGGCAGGTGATAGACCCAGTGAGAGGGCGTTTCCGGCACCAGAGCCGTTCACATACATACCACTCTTGTGCTGCAGTACATAGGCACTGTCGCCCAAGGCGATGAAGCGGAAGGCAATCTGATCTATATCCTCGATAATCTGGTCACTGACGAAACGGAGTGCCTGTCCACGAGGCATCTCATCCATAGCGGGCATAACCAGTGTCTGGTCTTCACCCTCAACTTCCACGTTAGCAGGAGCAACATAGTTATCATAGAGGTCGCCTAATTTGGCGTTGACAGCATTAGCCTTTGGCCATCCATACTGGTCGTACATCTCCTCGGAAGCGAAGCGGATAGCATACCACTTACCCTCCTGTACAGGATTGGCACTTGCCATGATACCATCTACGGCATCCTGAATCTGCTGAACGAATTCGTCAGTTCTTGCCTGAGTATAAATACCGGCCTTGTCATAATCTGATGCTTCCTTGAGAAGATTATCAAGGGAACCGCCACTGCTCTCGGCACTCCAGAAACCAGGATCGGTACCTTTAACAACCAATTCCGTAACATCCTTGTTCTTCTTGATGGCTTCACGCAACGGTGTGGGATCAACGAAGATAGCCTTGGCAGCATCATAGGCATCCTTTAGTGCATTATACTCGTCAGTTGTCAGTTCGTCCATATCCATCTCCTTGGCAATAGCCAGCTCGCTTACCAACTTCGTACCAATCTCGCCCATGCCCACCAGCTGGCTGGTCTCGTTCTGACTAACCTGCATCATATTGAATTCAGCCATATGGAAGTAGCCACGATTATAATTTGTGGGAGCCGTCTCGGTGACAACATACTTGTAAACTGGATAAGCACCCTCAACGGTAAACAGGGCGGATTTGAGTGTCTCACCTGCCTTGGTGTAGGGGAATGAGAGCTGTGCCAGCAATGTAAAGCTTTCGGGATCACCCTCGATGCTGGAACCGCCATATACATCCATCTTGCTTACATGGTCATTACTTGCACCTGTGCGGCGGGTAAGGGTTAGCTGCAGCTTACCACCAACAGGCTGATCGAATGTGGCGAATATCCAGTGAGAGCCTGGCTCCAAGGCTCCACCACCCCATGCCGTATGGTAGTAGGTTGACGGATCGCCGTCTATCAGTGAACCGATACCACCACCATCTTGGTTGTTCGGGTACAAGTCATTCTGACCGAACGGGCAGCTCAACTGAGCAACCTTGGTAATAAGTTCTGTGCGTGTCTCGTCGGTAGCCACCTCTACAAGGCTATCGGCCTGCACAACCAGCTTCTGGTATCTGCTGACAAGCAGTTCGTGATCCTTGAAGGGAGCATAGTCATCAATCAGTGCTTGAACTTCCTCGTCGCCTACAGGCTCCAGAAGCCATTGCGTAGCACCTGCAGATGCCTCCCAACCTACAATATTGCTGGCATTGCCTGAACCACCGCCATGACCGTTGGCATGCAGGAAAGCATAGTTGCCACCTGTGCTGGGACGCATAGCCACAATCACCTTATTTTCCGTTGTACGACCCATATATTCGAAGTACATTTCCGTCGTACTGGTGGTGCTGAGGGTGGCCTGTGTACTCTGTGAACATTTATCCAGGATACCATCGGTAGCAATATTCATCATCTGGATGAGACCGTTGTCGGGATTGTTGGTAAGCTTCCACAGATAGCGGCAGTCAGTGCTGTCCAGGTCTGCCCACATAGCCTTCATATCTTCCAGGGTGGCATACATAGCCTTGGTAGGATGCGTAACAACATCGATGTAGATGGGATTTTCGTCCGTATCTACCTCACCTGTATCGATTTTGGTAGTCTTGGTCCACTCCATGGCGCTGACAATACGGTAGTTACCGTCAGCAATGGTCAGTTTCACCAGGGTTGCCATGATATCGGCATAGCTCTTGTCGATGGTCTCAATGATAGCGCTCATTTCCTCGTTAGAGGGAACCTCAATAACTTGGTTTACAATGTCAAAGGCCTGCTGTACGGCATTGATGAAGGTGTTGTACAACTCATCGCTGGCATTATACTGACCAATTTCAGTACCGCGGTCGATAGACTCGTCTCCGAATTCAGGCAAGTACTTGTCATAGAGCTTTACGCGATTCAGAAGTTTGCTGAGAAGGATGTCCTTCTCGGAGATGTCCATGTTCACCTCGTAGATAACCAGCACACGTGAACCCTTTACGCCTCCTGACCATGTAGACGGGCCGACACCGCTATATGACATATCGATGTACTGGTCAACCTCGTTCTTGAAACCACAGTTGCCATCTGCCACATCAATGTATATCATTACGGGATCCGTCTTGGTAGATGTGGAACCACCGTTGCTGGTACCATCGATACTGATGTATCTGCTTGTGCTCACGTTCTGAACTGTAAACTTATCATCTACGGGCGTGATAATCCAGAGGTACTTGGGGTCTGGCGTTTCCTCTTCCATATTGTTGTCAGCAGCGATATTGGTACCGGCATCATACAACCAATGGGTGGAATTATCCTGGCCGTGTGTCTCGATGACATATTTCTTGTCAGGTGAAAACTCTGTTACCGGTCCGGCATCAATCAGCACCTGCGCCTTTAGCGTAGTGGCAAAAAGAACCGACAGTAACATAAAACAATAGGTAATTAATTTTCTCATGCTCGAAGTTAATTTTTAAGGTAAAAGAATAAATGGTATTAAATCTCTATATTGCAAAGATAAGTAAAATATTTATAATGTGCGCATGCGCGACCCTGTTACTCCCTCTTGCTTTAATGTTTATTAACAAAAAAAATGTCCCTAGGATGACGATTCTGAAAAGAAAAGCGTAACTTTGGCATACGAATGTACAAGATTTCAAGTCCTCTTATATGGCTACGCCGCTTCAGACACAGATGCGGGTACGGGGTACATTCCCCGTTTGCCTTCCGGTTCATTACAGATATCCTCTATATGAACCTACCCTACTATGCCTATAAGGAACTGGACAAAGATTTGCCGTTCGGGTGTATGTTCAGGGTCAGGAAGATACTGCACATGCTGCTGCGACTCAGCAACTGGCGACAGCCCGACGTTATTGTATGCCTGTCGGCTCCTGACCAGGTGACACGCTATCTGCAGGCAGGATGCCGGAAAGCAGAGATTACCGGCAGTATTCCACCGGGACAGGTGGACCTATGTTGGATAAGTGAGCCTAACGAGGAGATTATCAGTCATCTGAATGAACAGTCGGTGCTGATACTGGACCATCTGGACCAACACATGGAATGGTTCCGTGGTCTGCCAGCCGTGGTTACCTTCGACCTTCACGATACTGGCATAGCCTTTTTCGATACCAAGTATAACAAACAACACTATATTGTAAATTTCTGATGAAAAAATGTAATGTCTATACACGCACGGGAGATTATGGAGAGACCAGCCTCGTTGGCGGAAAAAGAATCCCTAAGGCCAGTCTGCGCCTGGAGAGCTATGGCTCGGTGGATGAGTTAAACAGCCAGCTCGGCCTTCTGCTCACCTATCTGGATGACCCCAATGACTGTGAGTGCCTTATCAAAATCCAATGCCACCTCTTTTCCATAGGAACCATTCTGGCAACAGACCCAGAAAGCAATCAGTCTGGTAAGTGCCAGATAACCGAGGAGGATATCATTGAACTGGAAAACAGCATTGACAAGGCCAATGAAGGATTGCCCGGATGGCGCGGTTTTACCTTGCCCGGAGGATGCAGGGCAGCAGCTGTGGCACATGTCTGCCGAACTGTCTGCCGACGTACAGAACGGAAGATTTATGCGCTGGATGCAGTGGAACCCGTCGATAAGAATGTTACTGCATATATCAATCGTTTAAGCGATTATTTGTATGTTCTGGCCTGTCGCCTAAATTTTTTGGGGGGAACAGATGAAATTTTATGGCATAAAGGATGATATTTCCAGAAATAATTGTATCTTTGCGCTTCATAAAAGGAAACCCCTTTTTAGAGACCTTAGACTTTAGGCGTTAGATCCTAGTCAATTATTGAATTTAAAATTTTGGATTAAATATGTACTGGACATTGGAATTAGCCTCAAAATTGGAGGATGCTCCCTGGCCTGCAACCAAAGAGGAGCTCATTGACTATGCAACACGAAGTGGCGCTCCTCTTGAAGTAATAGAGAATCTCTCTGAGATTGAAGATGAGGGCGATGTGTATGAAAACATCGAGGATATCTGGCCTGATTATCCTACAAAGGAAGATTTCTTATTCAACGAGGATGAGTACTAAACAACAGTAATTTCTTCTAATTATCTGATTTACAAAGAGGTGGGTAAGTTCAATGACTTACTCACCTCTCTTTTCTCCTACATTTTCAAGCTTTATAGACTTCCTCGCCATCAACGATAGTGGCGATAATATTAGCCGCCGTACATTTCTCTCAATTCTTCTCTATTTTCCTGTAATTCCATGGTATTTTTGTTTTTGGTTATCAGTACAATTTTAGCTGTCAGGCAAAGAGTCTTCTACCTCCGTTACGAAACAGGCCACCAAACCATAAGTGATGGTGGGTTGTATCCATATTTCAATCAACAGATAATCGGTGTAATCTTTGGAAGGCTCAGTTTTGATTTTTTTTCTTGAATCTGAGCATATACTGTCCAAGTATTGGGTGATTACTCGCCCTCTTCTTCCTTTCCAATCTTCACCTTTGAATCACCTGTCACCTCGGCATTGTTACCTCCACCATATACATTGCCTCGGATGTCTGCACCCAGGACATCCAACATCTCGTAGTAGATGGTTCCATCAGCGGCAGTACCAGTAGCTTCTGCATAAACAAACGGACTAGCAGTTGTTCCTGCTCCGGAACGTGTATACAAGCCATCCACATCATCACCGACGGAAACTTCCTTCACCACATAGACCTTCTCGATGGTTCCAATGTTGATATTTGTATTACCGATGACTTTGGCTTCATTGCCGCCGCCAAAGACGTTGCTGATGGCTCCCATCTTACCCTTGGCATGTGAGGGAATAGGATAATGGTTGGGCGTTTCCGCGTTCTCACCAACGATAGAGTTATTATTATCATAATATCTGCCGTAGGCTACATTGACGTTCACGGTAGGATTCCCCACCATAACAGCTGTGCTACCATATCCACCGCCATAGATATTACCAATGCTGGTAAACGACATCACATTGACCTGCGGGTCTTCGTAGAGTCTACTGCCCGTTACTTTTGGTTCTCCATTGCTGTCGTAACCATAGACAGAGTAGCCTGCCTGGTTGCCGCCGCCATACAATTCACCTATGATAACGGGTTTACAACCAACCTCTTCAACATTTATAGTGATGGAGCCACCGATGGTTCCGCTCTCATTGTTTCCGCCGAACACACGGTCGAAGGTACCATTGGTGATATTCAGTGTTACATTGCCGCGAACGTCGGCAGCTTCAGCACCGCCATAGACTGCTTGCAAACCAGGGATACAAGCCATCAGCAGCTGGGCTTCGGCATCCATCTCCGCACTCTTACCACCACCGTAAGCCTCTTCGACACAGAATTCACATTCGCCTTCCTCGTCCAATAACGTCACAGCTGTCTGTCGTACATTACCCTTGGTGTTAGAACCACCGAACACACGGTGCACCTTGCCACCATAGATATTCACGGAAGCCTTTCCTGTTCCATAGACATACGATGAAGACGCTCTCTTCTCCTTCGTGTCAGCATCAGATTTATCCCGAACCTTCCACGTGTCTTCGCCTTCTTCCTTGTAATATTCCGAATAGTTCTTGTATCCTACGTTGGCACCAGGATTCGGCATCTCAACGCCGTTGATGAGGATATTATCCAAACCGTTTCCGCCACCAAAGAGTTCCATAATCTCGAATGTTCCGTAGATTGTCACGTTCGTGGCTGGCGTGCATGCGGCATTACCACCGCCATACACCTGTCGGATGCTGGTGCGATTGCAACCTTCGATAATCACTTCCGTCTTGTTGTTCTCAGGATCAGCAGGCACGTATGCCGACTGGTTACCACCTCCATAGACAGCAATTACATCGTATCGACCATTCACCTTTGCATCCTCAACAGCCGGCGTCTCATCGCCTGCAGGAGCATTCGTGATGCGTGTTGCTGCATTATTCTGCGTCTTGTAGATATGTACCTCCACATCGCCCATCGGCGTACCGTTCAGGTTGTTGCATCCGAAGATACTACCCAATACGACACAACCCTTGGCATTGTCAGCAATACCGTTGTTCAGTTTCACCAATACATTGCCATATACCTTAGCCTCGATGTTGTCCAGTCCACTTGCTGTGTCTTCCGTCTGTCCCAAGCCACCGCCATAGACATTGCGGTTCACCTTACCGCCTTTCAGGTTGACGGTGGTCTTATTGATGGCAGAGCTCTTACCTTCAGCCCATGTGGTAGTACCCCAATTGTCGGTATTCGTGTCAGCCAATGCGCCGCCGCCATAGACATCGTTGATAACTAGTCCTTTGTTCATGTTAACCACCACAGTACCATGCACGCTACCTGCCTCACCTCCACCGAAGACAGAACCTGTAATGAGTTGCTCGGTTTTCCCGTTATTATCGGCATTAGGCGTGGTGGCGTAATTGATGTTCACCTCTGTATCACCGACGTAGGCAAAATTGCGTCCAATACCCTGATCACCTCGGGCTCCACCAAAGACATAACCGTTGTCATTGCCGTCATAACCTATTCGTCCGCCATTGATATTGACGGTGGTCTTGTGGCCTACGCCGTCAACACCTACAGGTCCCATGGCACCGGCACCATAGACATTATGCTGCACGTAACCGCCATTAATGGTTACAGTGGCAGTTCCCTGTACAATACCAGCTTTAGGATTGTAGAGTTGACCATTACCATCATATGTCTCTTCATCTGGATCTTCATAATATTTATCTGTACCGCAACCTGCACCATAGACATTGCCACGGTTCGCATCTGCATTCGTTCCATCGTGTATGCCAATGGTACCGCTATGGACAGTAACCACTGCATTACCAAACGTATGTCCGTTCTCGCCGCTGCCATAGACGGACCCCTTGATACTTGGACCTGTAGTATTGGCGGCTCCAATGGTGACATTAGTGGTGTTGACCCACGCCATAAGGTCGTCGCGTGTGCCCGGAGCACCCACGTCACCTCGTGACGAACCAAATATCATACCATTCTCCTTTCCGTCTGTTCCAATGATACCGTCAGCAATGGTAATGGTGGCGGTACCTGTGTTTGCAGCACAACTGACAATGCCTGTAACTTTTTGGATTCCTGGGAATAAGGGATCCTTATCTGTGTATGTGTATTCGTAAGTGCCCACCGAACCATAGGCACCGCCACCATATATATTATGGTAGATTCTCGTTGTCTTGTTTTCAGCTTGGCTGATGTTGATGTTGGTGTTACCAAATATCTGACCGGCACGGACTATGCTCTTGTTACCGCTGCCACCGCCATATACATTACCCATTGTGGCACCACCGAACTGTCTGTCTCCAATCTTGGGAATACCGATGGTACCACCGCTGACAGTTACTGCTGCATTGCCGCTGACGCTAGCGAGTTCACCACCGCCATAGATACTTGCCTTCACCGCACCATCCGTCATAGTGACAGCTGTGTTGCCATAGATTCTACCGGCAAACAACTTAGGCGCATTTGCGTCAGTTTCACCTGCTACCGTCGTTTCCAGATCACTACCATATCCGCCACCGAATACGCTACCGAAGGTGTATTGTGCAATGTCCTCGTTTTTAATCTCCGTACCAATGATGCCATTGGATACGGTGACAGACGTACCACAGCCTTCCACAGGAGCGTCGCTCGCATCTAAGTAACCCACCGCACCAATCTCGCCACCGCCATAGATGTTACTCATAATTCTGGTGTTTTCACCGCTGACAGTCAGCACGGTATTCCTGACCCTGGCAAATTTAATCCAGTCGCTCAGATAGTTATTATCAGATTTCTTGAGGACTCCCTTACTGCCCGCGAAGACATTACCGCCATTGGTATGTGCCAGACGATTGTCGGCATCATAGGTGTAGTCATTCACGTTACCAACAGTACCGCCACTGATGGAAACCGTTGTTGTACCTGTTTCGTCCGTCCAGGTAGAAATCTTATACGGATCGGTCGTATCGAAGGTAAAGGTACCCACACTTGCCAATTCACCACCGCCATAGATATTACCCTTCACGAGTCCATTAGTCATCTCAATGGTAGTATTACCTTTCACCAGCGCAGCCGAGCAATCGGTTTCCAGGCCCTTACCACCTCCAAACAGATTACCACCCCCTGTGGTACCTGTGCCAATGGTTCCGCCAGTAACAGTTACAGTGGTATTACCACCTACACCAGATTCCTCTCCACCACCATAGACATTATTGCCAACGGCCATTACCTTACCATCTTCATTAACTACCGTATTACCATTGATGGTAAGAGTCACATTGCCGCTGACGGTTCCCAAGTTGTCAAGGGGTATCTCTGTGTAGAAATAGTTCTTCCCGTCACTATTGGGGTTTATTATTGCTGGCGATGAAGTATTGAGAGTAGTTGTGCCAAAAGTTGTTTTATTAGTCCAGTAATACGTAGTGGATGTACCATCCTCCTGTGGCTTGATCATACCTGTATAGATGTTGGCCACAGGTGCGACCTTGTCCTTATTGCTGATAGAGACTGAACCAGCCGAAGCCGAGTAACCAGCTCCAAAAACGGAACCCAAAACAGTGCAGTTGTTCAGTGTGGAGGTGACATTACCTGTAACACCACCAAGGAATCCACCACCGTAGAAGTTGGTATTGATAGTGCAATCAGACAACGTATTTGTAACATTGCCAGTATTGGTGGTGGCAAACTGCGCAGAATAGTAGTAGCTACGGTTAACTACCTTATTATTCTCGTCTCCAGTGGAGGAATTGATTATCTCAATGTCATAGTCCGCTTCATAGCCTTGAGAAGTATTGCGGTATGTTTTTGGATTATAATTCGCATTGATAGTGGAAGACCAATTAGTAATTGGTGCACCTGTGACGTCGGTGCTTTTATACTGAACATAATTGGTACCTCCGTTGCCTGCGCCAAAATATTGGTTAAAGATGGTATTGGTGGCACTTGTGGTGACGGTCTTCCCCGGCATCATATCGCCGAACTTAGGACCGCCACAATATTTACGCACGATGCTGTTGTCGATGACCACATCAATATTTCCTTTCACAATTTTAAAAGTATCACTTACAGCTTGGGACATGACTCCACCGCCGTAAAACTCATTGATGAGCGCATGATTTATACGCCATGTAACATTACCCGAGATACCTTCCTTATAGGCTGCAGCTATTGTGCCAAAACGGCCGCCATCGATATAACAATGGGGGTTGTCATTATAGGGTTTAATACTCTCATTGTAGCCACCTGTGAGATAGAAACTGGTAAAGTCGCCGCCAAGAGCATTGACAGCGCAGTGACGTGTCTGATACTTGGCTTTGTCACTGACATGGGCGCCTGGGGTGAATGAAGGCATGACAACATGACCGCCAAGGATAACGTAGTTAATATTTTGAGATGTTTCACCATTACGGCCACGGCAGTACTGGTCATAGATGCCGCCGTTGAGAATGATAGGACCTTCGTCACGACCTCCATCCTTTGATCCAAGTTCAAACTCAAACTGTCCAAAGCGGATAAAGGCCGTTTCAGTAACCTCGAAATGTCCTTTGGAACGGTAGCAGCCGAGGGAGAAGAAATTAGTTGAATTATGCAATTTGCCCGCAACACCCAATTCTACCACAGGGAGAAAATCAAAACGTATAGGGGCTATAACCTGACGTCCCATTGCTTTACCGAGCTGCCATTCAAGACAATAGTCAGGCTCCTCGTCAAAGTCGAGGTCGACACTCATGATGGTGAAGCCACGCGTGGCATCGGAGGCATGTATTACATTATTGTTACTCACAGACTCCTGCACGTTACCCACTAGTACGAGGGCATAGTCATAGACTGTCTTTTTCGCATCAATATTGCTATCGGTCAATGAACCTCTAATTGATGTTTCGACCGTAGCACCGTTGATATTATCATCGCGTGTACCGGCAGGAGCGAAAGCGGAGCCTGTGGTACCTAAGGTAATATTGACGCGGTCGTAGTAGTCTCCATCATTTCTCACATAGATGGCTTTTCCCCAATAGGCTTCGATGGTAATCTCTGTGACGCCATCTGGGACATAATAGTTACCACCCTGTGCAAAGACACGACCGCTGACACTGTGAAGATCCTTGTTCGTGCATTTGCGGTCAGCAAAGTTATATCCTGTTTCCCATGCTTTCTCACTACTACCATCGAATGTTCCTGGTGTTCCGCCAGTGACTGCAGTTATCTTCCAACCTGTCACCACCTGGTCGGTGTAGTTGTTGGCATACTTCTTCTCCCATGTATCACCATTGGGATTACCGAATACCGTGTTGTAATAGGGCAACTGTATCTTGCGGTAGCCAAAGTCATAGCGCAGCGTGTCCATATCGGTGATGGGAATGTATAGTGTCTGGCTTGCAGCGGATGAATGACTACCAGCGTTAACTCTGACAGTCAAAGTACCAAGTTGTTTGCCTTCGTATGGATTGGCGGTAGCCCGATTAACCCAAGGTGTACCAGTATTGCCATTAATAACAGAAGCATATTTACCGAAGGGCTTCAATATCGGATAGGGAGCAACGTTGGGGTCAACTACCCACTTATACATCAATGAGGCATTCTTAGGAATAGCCTGCACTTCAGTGGTGCTCATTGTGCTTGGTGCCACGTCAGAACCTACCCACCAGCCGCATAGCTCACGGTTGCTGTTAAGCAGGTAACGGTGGAATTCCACCTGGGTTAGATAACGCTCTTCAGCAGGGAAGGAACAGTTGTAGTCCGTGGGGTTGCCAACAACATAGCCTCCTCCACTTGTGCTGGGATGGCCGTTGGAGGCAGTGAATTTGGAACCACTGCGAAAATAGTTATAACTGCTGATGCCCGTAGCAGCGGCATTAGTAATCAAACTACCACCATAGACTCCATACTGGTTGTCGCCGCCAAGGATATCACCATAAAACAAGCAGTTGACCACTGCTGTACGGAGGTTGGCATATTTACCACCAGTAACTGCGGCAGTGCTGGCATTGGTATTCTCTCCTACAATGCCTGCCGCTGTAGTGGAAGCGCTGACATCGGCATAGCTATAACAATTGATGACGCGGGAATCTCCCTCTAACTTACCCACAATGCCTCCGGCGCATTCTCCGGTAGTAGTGACGTAAGGATGAGTGCCTTCGGGGAAGTCAGCACTATTAGGCAGAATACCGCAGTTATATATACGACTGTAGCCCTGAGCAATTCCAGCAATGGCACCTACATAATCCTCTGATTTACTAATGGAAACATTTATGAGGGTGACATTTTTGACCACACCGCCATTAACCGTGCTGAACAAGGGGTTAGAAAGGTTACTAATGGTGTGGCCGCCTCCGTCAAAAGTGCCGGTGAAAGTTGTAGTGATGGCACCGATACCGCTGGCAGAAACATCAGAACCCAATTTATAGCAGGCAGAGGCACTGGTACCGTCATTGACGTTCGCTACAAAACTAGCAAAGTCTGTAGCACTATAAATTAGATATGGGTCTTCAGGAGTTCCTGTTCCATTCTTAAGTACCATTGAAGCTGTCTCAGACTGTGTATAGTTATTGTGTCTCGCCACTGCAGTCACAGTCATTGGCAATTGATCTCCGGTGAAGGCGACAGGACCACTATATAACGTTTCGGAACTACCTCCCAAGGTATAATAGAGGTTGGCATCTGTAGGCATGTCGCATGACAAAGTAAATGTCATTCCCACTCTCGTGATGACAGGTGTGGCACACTTCAGTTTTACCAAACCGCTACCCACTGCAGAGGTGATCATGTTCTCCTTGACAGCGATAGCCTTGATGGTAACGTTGCTAGCATTCTCCGTTAACGGACCGCTATATACTGTGCTCGAAGTAGTTGGAGTGCTTCCGTCGGTGGTGTAGTATATGGTTGCACCTGGCGTAGTCGTAGTGATTGATATGGCATTGCTTCCGTTATTCTGGATAGTAGGTGTAGCCACCTTGGAGATTGTCTGTGTAGTAACGGACGAGTTAATCACTCCTTTGATGGTGACAGCCTTTATCGTCGTTGTTTCAGAGATGGTGAAAGGTCCTTCGTACAGAGTCGAGGAAGAAGTGGGCTCTGTTGTCCCATCGAGTGTATAGTAGATTGATGCTCCCCCAGTTAATGTCGTCAGAGTTACATTGCCTGTTGTGTTATCAAAGGTTATGATGGGAGAGGTAATTACGGGGACTAATGATTTCGATACCACAGGGGTCATGGAATTGTTACCATAAACGCCTCTTGCCTTGACTGTACATGCTCCTTCCAAATAAATTGGAGACGAATAAGTGTGTGTCGTAGCTCCACCCACAGTCGGTTCATCGCCATTGGTGGTATAAATGATAGAAGTAATACCAAGGGCTTTGATATTCTCAGTTAAAGGTGTAGAGTAAGGATGGGTAATGCTAACCGTCGGGACTGTAATCGTAAAGGTATTTGTCTCTTCATTGACATCACTTATAACAGGCTTAACAAAATCGGCATCGGAAGCATTTTCTAACATCCATACATGCCCTGATGAATAAAGGCCCACGATACCTTCGTGATAATAGGTCGTTCCTTGATGGCCGTAGTAATAATTAAAATTCCTATTTGCTACATTTAAAAATCTATTCCCGGAAGTAACTTCGTGTGGACGAATGATGTATCCGGACCCTGATTTTGTTATTGCAAATTTAAAATTGACATTTGTACTACGATTATATGTATCATTATCGACTTCTTGGAGGTGCATACTCTTTCGGTTAGTAGCGGCAGAGTGTGGCGGTTCATAAATCAGGTATTTACCTGTGGCAGCATGAATAATAAAATAATATCCCGTCTCACCGGATGGAGAGATAAGCCATATAGAGTTATTATCCTTATTAGTCTTATAGGTTGTTATGAATGGCCTTGCGGGGTCGCCTGCGGTGGCATAATCGTCTCCAGAATAGTAAGCATCCCGTTTATCATTTCGATGCGGGTCTGCTGCAGGGACAAGATAATAATTATTCGCCGAATTTCCAGAATCATAAGTATATTCATCAGCAGGAGCATTGCCACGCGAACTGTTGCCTAAATACCAGATTCCAGTCTGTCCCCACACACTTCCACTTCCTAATGTAAGGAGTAGAAGCATCGTTAGTATTCTATGGTAATATGTATTATTCTTGCTTATCATCTTGAACTATCTAATTGCTATTTTCTTTATGATGCGGCCGCTGTTGGCACGAATGATGTAGACTCCAGCGACAGTGATGTCAGTCTCGATGGTCTGGCCTGTTTGGATGGTGAAGTTGGCGATGACGCCTCCGTTCACGTTATAGATGCATACATCGGCAGGTTGGTGCATCGACGAGGTGACAATTAATTTATGAGGCTTCGTAGAGAAGATCAACTCACCAGCTAACTCATCAGAAGGCTCATCGTCACCAATGGCGAATGAAGAATCGGTTCTATCGAAGACGATGGAACGGACTGCCCGTTTGCCTGGTGTTGAAGACTCAACCATGAAGTACGGACGGAATGGCGTAGCTGCAGAACCACCTGCAGGTGTCTGATCAAAGCTGCTTCCATCCTGGTTCATGAGGTAACCTACAACGCTCTTGCTCATGTAGTTGGGCATGAACTTATAGCCATCGATAGCAGAGGCGCTTATCTCGTCATCGCTGACTCCGATGGTGATTCCAGGCTTGGAGACGAAGCTGATGGTCTGCTTACCAAGCTGTTCAGGTGCGGT